>OFMV01000022.1_pt1 | contig 117873 bp, 140 predicted proteins | sample 1541881 | NCBI WGS metagenome assembly OFMV01 (sample SAMN04209220, study PRJEB22552) | human gut metagenome | biome: gut; material: feces | host: Homo sapiens | place: USA: Oklahoma
AGTTTACACGGTAAATCCACGAATTTACATTCGCGGAGGTCACTTCATATTGTCTATAAATTCGAAGCTAAATGTGTTGAAGACGAAAATGTAAGTGAATGCTTTGTACCTCAAAGCAAGAATGATGAGTTAGTAAAATTGTTCAAAAGTGGGAATAAAGTCAATTTTAAGATAGGAAATTTAGATCTTTATTTCAGTCTGTCTGGCTTTTCTAAAGCATTTAGCAGAGCATCAAGACTTGTAAAGTAAGGCTTCAATAAAAAAATCCTGCCACATTTGGCAGGAAATGAGGGATTATCTATCTAATCAACATCAACTTTTGAAATTAGAAGGTATAACGAGCTCCCAAGCTTGCAAAGTTCTTATCTGATGAATAAGAAGCATTGATACCTGCCTTGTTAATACCAGCTAAATCGTCTTCGTTGGTTAAATCAAAGCGAGCTTCTGTCCATACGTTGAAGTTTGGAGTTACCTGGTAGTTAATGTAAGCTGGAATTGACTTCTGTGTGTAGTCGATGTCATTAGCATACTTGCCATCTTGGCTGAAGTTTATTACGTTATAACCTGTTCTAAAGCTTACGCCACACTCCAAGGTATATGCTACTACCCACTCAAAGCCTTTGGTCTTTAAGTCTTCAACATTAACCTCACGGAACTTGAAGGTACGGTTGTTGTAAACTAAACCAGTGTAGAATCCCTGAGCAAGATCACCCCATAAAGCACCAACTGAATAGGTATTAACTTTATCAAGGTCTGTCATATAAACAGCATAACCATTTTCATTTAAGTGGTTATCATTCTGACCATTGATTAACTCGTAACCTGCACGAATTGATAATGGACCAAAGCCTACGTTATCGAAGGTATAACCTGCTCCAATTGAAGCACCATCGTTAACTGCTACGGCCTTCTGAGCCTTAAAGCCCTGCTCTAACTTATAAGAATTGTTTGCAGTTAAGTAACCTAACTTTAAGTCAAAACCGTTTGCTGCAAAAGCGTACTCGATACGGCCTGAGTTACGCTCATCGTTTGCTGTGATTGCATTGCAGCCGTAATCATCAAATACGTCGGTTACTGACTGAACGAAGTTAATTGCGCCCTTAAAACGACCAGCCTTGAAACCACCAAAGTTCTCAATGTCAGCCTGAACGAACTGATCACGACCTTTAATGCCGTTACCTACTTTTGAGCTAGAATCAGCCATATCCCACTGTGAGTAACCAGTTAACTTAACGATACCTACTTTAGTAGAACCAACGATACCAAAACGAGCTGAATTCTGTAATGTAGAATCGCTCTCACCTGCTAACTTGTTAGCACCATTGTAAATTACAGCCTGTACACGGCCATCTGCCTTTAAAGAAATACCATCTTTATCGTAAACTGTTGCTGCATTTGCTGAAACTGTTGTAGCTAAAACTGCTAAAGCTAATAATGACTTTTTCATTTTTACTCTCTTAAATTTATTTCTCTGTGCCCATTGCACGTTGTTTATGTTAAGGAGAGTCTGTTAAATCAAAATGAGCTTATTAAGCTATTTTGTTAAAGAGAAGTTAAGAAATGTAAAGCGTAAAAATGAAAAAGGAGATCATCAGATCTCCTTTAAAATCAGGAGCTGATACAAAAAAGTGCATCAGCCCCAAAATAATATTTACTAACCTAAAAGTAGAGTATTCATTGCCTTCACGAAAGTGCTTGGATCTTTTAGAGCACCTTGATCTGCAAGTAATGCCTGCTCATAAATTAAGTCAGCCCACTGTGAGAATCTTGATTCATCAGCCTCAGCATAAGCCTTCTGAACTAACTTGTGCTCTGGATTAATCTCAAGAGTGTACTTCTCGTCAGGCAGTTTCTGACCGCTTGCCTCAAGCAGACGACGCATCTGCATAGTCATCATACGGTTGGTATCTGAAATAACGCATGAAGGAGAATCGATAAGACGAGTTGATACAACTACATCCTTAACCTTATCACCTAAAGCTTTCTTGAAGCGCTCTACTAGATCTTTATTCTCTTGAGCTACAGTCTCCTGCTTCTTCTTTTCCTCTTCGTCAGCTAATTTGCCTAACTTTAAGTCCTGAGAATTTGCAGAAACGAACTCTTTACCTGAGAACTCAGTGATGTTGCCCATTAACCATTCATCAACACGATCCCACATTAGAAGTACTTCAATTCCTTTATTCTTTAAGTTCTCAAGATAAGGTGAATTTACAGCAGCCTCATAGCTCTCAGCTGTAATGTAGTAGATCTTGTCCTGACCTTCCTTCATACGAGAGATGTAGTCTTCAAAGCTTACATCCTGCACTGATGACTCGTTGTGAGTTGAAGCAAAGCGCAATAACTTTAAGATAGCATCCTTATTGTCATAATCCTCAACAGGACCTTCCTTTAAAACATTACCAAACTGCTTGTAGAACTCAGCGTATTTCTCTTTATCCTTTGATAACTTGTCTAACATGGTTAGAACACGCTTTGTTAAAGCTTTCTTTAACTTACGAGTTACAGCTGTTTCCTGTAATAATTCACGTGATACGTTCAATGGAAGTGCATTAGTATCAACCAAACCACGGATAAAACGTAAATAGTTAGGTAAGAAGGCTTCTGCCTTATCCATGATGAATACACGCTGAACGTACAGCTTTAGACCATGCTCATTCTGACGGTTGTACAGATCCCATGGAGCCTGCTTTGGAACATACAGTAATGAGGTATATTCAAGATCACCTTCAACCTTGTTGTGAGCATAGGTTAAAGGATCCTGATAGTCGTGACTTAAATGTTTATAGAACTCGTTGTACTCTTCAGCTTTAATGTCTTTTGGAGCTCTTGTCCATAAAGCCTGAGCATTGTTAACCTGAGTATACTCAAACTTCTTCTCAGGCTCTTTTTTCTCATACTTATCCTCACCCTCTTTAGGAGCTTCATACTTCTCTTCGTATAGTTCTACAGGAGTTGAAATATGATCTGAGTACTTAGTAATGCACTCGCGAAGTTTCCATGTATCTAGGAACTCACTTTCTGAATCCTTTAAGTGCAGGATGATCTGAGTACCACGGAATGGAACATTTACGTTCTCTGAGGTAAAGGTACCATTACCATCTGATTCCCAACGTACACCTTCCTCAGGTTTTGCATTAACAGAACGTGATACTACGGTAACCTTATCAGCTACGATAAATGCTGAATAGAAACCTACACCGAACTGACCGATTAACTGAGAGTCCTTCTTTGCATCACCAGTTAGGTTCTTCATGAAAGCTTCAGTACCAGACTCAGCAATAGTACCTAAGTGACTGTTTGCCTCATCTAAGGTCATGCCAATACCGTTATCAGTAATGGTTAAGGTCTTAGCGTCTTTATCAGGACGGATCTGGATCTTAAAGGTTGGATCATCTTTGATTAAATCCTGATTGGTCAAAGACAGGAAATGTAGCTTATCAATAGCATCTGAAGCATTTGAAATAAGCTCACGTAAGAATACTTCCTTGTTTGAATAAAGTGAATTTGCAAGCAAATCTAATAGCTTGGTAACTTGAGTCTGAAAGCCATGTACAGTAGCTGTCATTTTTAATTATTCTCCATTTTTCACAGGTAAGGTATGACACCTTTTCAACTAGAAAATTACATGGGGATAGACCAAAAGAAATTCAAGATACAGAGTAATAATTCTCTACAGACTCCAATTCTGACAATTAATTTTCCCGATACACAGCAACAGTGATTTTATACAAATAATTTTTATGTAATATTTATCACATACAAAAAAATAATAACTAAAATTAAATTAAGGACATAAATGAAAATTTATTAAATCTTAAAACTGTTACAGAGGGGAATAAAAACGAGCCGAGTAAAGAAAAATACACAAATTCACAATTTATGAAAGATAAACAACGGTTGCTTATGCAACTAATACTGTTGCACATAAATAAATTGGTTGGTTTTTGAAAATGTTTGAATGTACTTGCTGTGGTGAATGCTGTCGAAATCTTGATAAATCCGAGCTTTACAAGGATTTGGATAGAGGTGATGGCACATGCAGATATCTTAATGAAAATATGTGTTCCATATATGAAAAAAGGCCAACACTGTGCTGAGTAGATGAGTGCTATGAGTTTTATTTCAAGGATGAGTATTCTTTAGAAGATTACTATAAATTGAATTATAAAGTATGCAATATGTTAAAGAATAAAAGGAGTTAAACTTTATGCCTTTACCATTAATTATCGGAGCAATAGCTGGAGCTGCAGCTAATCTCGGAGCAGGTGCAGGAATTTATGGTGCTTCAAAAATAATGGAAGCAAATGAAATCAAGGAGTCAGCCCAAAAAAGAAAAGGCTGTTAAACTGTATAAAGATAAAGAATCTGAATTAACAGCCCTTTTGGCCCCTTTAGGAAAGAATGAACTTGAGATTGTGAAAAGTTTTGCTGAATTTTCAGATATTATAGAAAAAATTTCAGATAAGCCCAATTTTAATGTACATTTTAAGGAAAATGGAATATCTGACATTAAAATTCAAAAAATAGGCGATCTAAATCTGAAAGATTTATCAATTTGGGCAGACACTGCTTTAGCTAGTCTGTCCGGTGCAGCAGCGGGTGTTGCTGGAGGATTTGCCGCCTCAGGAGCAATAACAGCTCTAGTTGCAGCATTTGGCACGGCATCTACAGGGACAGCAATTTCGACATTAAGTGGAGCCTCATTAACAAACGCAATTTTAGCATGTTTGGGTGGAGGTAGTTTAGTTATAGGCGGTGGCGGTATGGCTCTAGGTTCATTGGCGTTAGGTTTAACAACTGGAGGCATAGGTTTACTAATTGGAGGAAGCGTCTTAGCTCTGATCGGATCGAATAAGACTGATGAGGCTGAAAAAGAAATTGAATCGGCTGAAGAAACTGAAAGGCAAGTTGATAAATTTATCCACTATTAAGACGAGTTGATTACATATGCTTCGCATTTTAAAGATGCACTCTGTGGCATAAAAGAACTATATGAAGAACAACTTAAAAGATTAGATTATGTAGTGAATGTTTTAGGAAAAGTCCACTGGTCTGATTTTGCTGATGGTGAGAAGCAACTGACAAAAACTACAGTTTTTCTCGTAGAACTTCTGTATAAAATGTGTAATACAGGATTGGTCAAAAAAGAAAAAAATAGCGATGGTTTCAATTCAGAAAACAAGTTTGAAGTTGATTCTATCGTTAGTGAAGCCTCTATAATTTTGGATAATGCTAAAGGTAATAAATAGTCAAGCTACAGTATAGCCTGATAAAACTGATGTGCTAACTATTTTGATGTTAGCACATCAGATGCTGACCTAGCTTGAACAAAGAATGTAATTTAGAAGATCTTCAAATTTGAATGAAATTTAACGTTGAATTTTTTGAAAGATCAGAATAACAAGAAATTGAAAACTTTTGCACAATACTCTCCAAACATCCTATCCGAATATACGCTCCATAAGCAGAGTGAAAACTCTATGATGATTGTTCACAGTAAAGGATCAGTTAAAATTCACAGCTACATATTTCTTCTGTAGTTAAATGACATTGCAAGAGTGTTACCGTCAACAGAGCCTAAGTCTCCGCCTAAAGGAACACCTGTTGCTATTCTTGAAACGGTAATTCCATACTTTTTAGCCATACTTGCAATATATGATGCTGTAACATCACCTTCTACAGTCTGACTTAGTGCAAGAATTAACTCTTTGACATCTTCGGTTTCTAATCTTGAACGAAGCACATCAAGACCTAATTCTTTAGGACCAATACCATCTAATGGGCTTAAATGACCATGAAGTACGAAATAATTTCCTGAATAGGATGAACTTGATTCAATTGCAGAAACATCTGTAGGAGTTTCTACTACACAGATACTGCCTGAACTTCTGCGTTTGTCAGATTTGCAAAGCTCACAAGGCTCATTTTCTTCGTCTGTATAGTTTCTGCAATGAGGACATAAAGAAATGTTTTTAAGGCTCTGCTCGATGATTTGAGCCATATTCAAACCTTCCTGACGTTTTCTGTCTAAAAGGTAATAAGCAATTCGAGTAGCACTTACAGGCCCTACACCTGGCATGACCTGTAATGACTCGATTAAGTTATCAAGCAGAGTACTAGATGACATGATTAGAATGGTAACTTTAAACCTGGAGGTAACTGCATACCACCAGTTACAGCAGCCATCTTCTCTTTTGACTGCTCTTCGATACGACGATGTGCATCGTTGTAGGCTGCAGCTAATAGATCTTCACAGATCTCTTTGTCATCTTTGAAAATTGAGTCATCAATTTCAACACGGCGAACTTCATGTGAACCTGTCATGGTTACCTTTACCATACCGGCACCTGACTCACCAACAACCTCAAGGTTAGCAATCTCTTCCTGTGCCTTCTGCAGACGCTCCTGCATCATTTGCGCCTGCTTCATCATATTACCCATGTTAAACATGTTCAGATCTCCTAAAAATTTTTCAAAATTCTAAATTAAATTGAAAGCTTTTGCAATTAAACTTGACTTATAAGTTTTAAAGCACGTTTGCCCAATCCATAGATCTCGGCAATTTTTCTATCAATCTTCTTAATAATCTCTTTTGATGCTACTTCATCAGCTTCTTTTAGCTCTTCTACTAAAAACTCTATGTACATCTGATCTTCTTTTGAAGCTACAGGTACAGGAACTTCTTCTAATAAAGAACGTAAGATTTTAATGGTATGGAACTTCTTTTCAAAGTAGAAACGTACAGCACTTGAGTTTAAGACCGCAGCTAAATAAGTTGCAGATAAGTCTTTAAACTCTGGCACCAATAAATTACAGCTGTTTAAAGTTAACATACCGTGAGTATCTACAGCTACGATTGGGTACTTTGCAATAAATCTGTAAACTAATTTTTCTTTAGCTCTGTACAGTTCCATTGGAGCTACCTGCTGGAAAGCTCCTTCTTCATACTTAATAAAACTGTCAGGTGGATTGATTTTAAAAGGCTCAATATCAAGCCCTCTTAATACAGGTTCAGCACCTTCAATTTTCTCATTAAAGATAGAATTGTTGTTGGAACCAGTAACAATACCTAAAGCAAATTTAGCATGGCCCTTTAACTTTACACAATGCTCAAGATCATCCATCTTGTCTAAAACTAAGGATTCCTGATCTGTAACTTTAAAATTAAAATCAGCACCTTTTCTTTGACGTCGAACAATATAATTAGAGTCACCAACATTCACAATCACATCGCCAGAGGCATTACTGAATGATGTTTTTTCTAAGGTTAAGATAACACTTGGACATTGAACAGCATGGAAAACTTCACCTAAATAGCGTACAGAACGCACACGGGCATGCTCGGTGATAAAGGCTCTAATGGTTTCGTGAGAAGCTACATTTAATAATGCTTCTGGCAGCACGAACTGAACAATACCGCCATCTTTTAATAAATTTAATGATCTCTCAACGAAAAGATCAGCATAGCATGGTCGTTTTTTTTCTGCGCAAATTAAAGTTCTTGCATAACGGGAAACCACTTTCTCATCATCACAAGAACCCCAAGGTGGATTTCCTAGTACCACATCTACCTGAGGCAGACTTCTACAGGTAATGGTATCGCACTTTAGTAAGTGATCTTGTAAGGTATCTTTATCTGAGCAGTTACCCGATAAAACAAAGTTAATTCTTGCTAAAGTAACTGAAAAACCATCTAAATCACAACCGTACAGATCCTCAACTCTAGCGCCACGTCTTAATAAGCGTAACAGGAAGTTACCAGAACCACAGCAAGGATCCAAGAACACACGACCTCTAGATACCTGAAGTGTTTCTACAGCAGTATCGGTTAAAGACTGAGGAGTGTAATAACGTCCTGACTGTCTTCTTTTAGACAGTTCCATCAAAGACAGATAGATAAGACCTAAAGTATCTTCAAAAGGCACAAAATGTAAGGTAAAGGAAGGGAGCTTCTTTGAAGCTGACAGCAGAGTGTTTCTTGAGGTTTTATCCATAAGCTCAAGTAACAGCCAATCATAAATATCAGCATCTAAAGTGCCTTCTAAGTATGCTCTAAAGTATTGCTTAGTACAGTTTGATTTGATTCTTTTGGCATCAACTAGAAGTTGCAGGAAGGATTCACATAATAAAGCTGTAATAGCTGTGGTAGAACCTGTAAAGCCATTTACCAATAAAGCGACAGCTGCATGATTTGGGGATTCTCTTGAGACGTAATTTACATAAAGTTCTCTACCCTTTAAAGCTGTTTTATTACGTCTTGATTTTAAAACATTGCTATTATCTTTTTTCAAAGATAATAGGAGATTCTCAACTTCATGCTTATAGATAAGCTTACCTGTTTCAGTATCTTTAGCTGATAACTTGCCTAATCTGAGCCAGTTTTTACCTGTAGCTTCAGATATTCCTAACATTTTGCATGCTGTAGCTAATGTAATTACTTCTGTTTTTTTAGTTTTTAACTGTTTTATAGGCTGTCTCATGGCATACCTTATTTATGTGTTCAAAGCCCTGATAAAACAATCTTATCATAGATATTTATGATTTAAAAAAGTAAAATTCAATTTTTTAAATAATTGATATTTTTCAAAATGTTACATAAAAATTTTTTTATTAATAAAAATATTAATTTGAAAATTTAATAAACATTAATCGTACAAATTTGAGGGCTTTTTTATAAAAAAAGCTTACTAGTGTTATTTTAAATTAAGCTTAAAAATCAAAACTTATGATAGAATTTTTCTTATGAACGCATTAGAAATACAATATCTGAACAAAAGTAATTTAAGTCATATTGCAAGATCGCTGTATATGCTCTATTTAAGACCTAGATCTGAGCAGAACCAGTGTCTTACAGACTTATCATCAATTGCTTCATACCTCTCTTCAGACAGCACTTACTTTCCTACTACACCAAATTTTGAGGTAGCCTGTTTAGTTTTAAATGAACTAGAACACGCTGGTCTTATCAAAAAAGAAAAAGAAGATGCTCCATGGCAAGGTAATACTTTTATCCTGCCCCTGTTTATTAAGGAAGTTGAAGAACTTCCTTCAAAACCTTTTTATATGACCAATTCTTGGAGACCTACAGCTTCGTTTCATGATGCTTGTGTTCTGTGCGGTCTGGCTGAAAGTTCTTTTACAGAAGCTGAATTAAAAGCCTTCACCTCTTACTGGTCATCAAAACACGAGAGTAGAAATCAAGTTGCTTGGGAAAGAGCTTTTGCTCAACGCCTATTAAAACAAAAAGTTGCCTCCGTAAAAAAAGTGGCTCTGGTAAAGAACTCCACAATTGATAATTCAAGTGCTGTTTCTAATAATAAAGTTTCTGCAAGAAACACAGCTAATGCAGTTATGCAGAACAATTCACAAAGACCTATCAAAAATAGTAAAGCTGAGCGTGAACAGGTTCAGAATGATCTGGCATCTTTATTCAAATAAGTAAAAAGTCACAATAAAGGCATTTATATCTTGATTTCAATGTGATAGCAATCACATTCAATGCTATAATCAAAAATCTACTATTTGAACTAATATTCTGATTTTGGAGACAAAAATATGCAAATCTCATTTAACAATAAAACTTTGAACCTAGATACTCCAAAAATCATGGGTATTTTAAATGTCACCCCAGATTCATTTTCAGATGGAGGCAGATGGAACACTCTTGATAGAGCTTTAGCACATGCAGAGCAAATGGTAAAAGAAGGGGCTACCATTATTGACATTGGTGGTGAGTCCACAAGACCTGGGGCTACTCCTGTACCTTTAGATGAAGAATTATTAAGAGTAATTCCTGTTGTTGAAAAGATCTCAAAAGAACTTGATGTCATGATTTCAATTGACACTTCACAGCCAAAAGTTATGGAAGAGGCTGTAAAAGCAGGTGCTCATATCTGGAATGATATCAGAGCTTTAAGACTGGATGGTGCCTTAGAGATGGCTGCTAAATTACAGTGTCCTGTGATCTTAATGCACATGCAGGGCGATCCTAAGACCATGCAAGCAGATCCTCATTATGAGGACGTTGTAAAAGAGGTCGAGATGTTCCTTTTAGACAGAGTTGATGATGCAATCAAAGCCGGTATTAAAAAAGAGAACATCATTCTTGATTTAGGCTTTGGCTTTGGAAAATCAGCTAAACACAACTATCAGCTTTTAGATCATATGCAACACTTTGTGGATTTAGGCTATCCTGTACTGTCTGCTTTATCTCGCAAATCTATGATTAAATTTGCTTGTAATATTGAAAAAGCAGATGAAAGAATCGTGGGTTCCGTAGCAGGTGCTCTTTTAAGTATCGAACGTGGAGCTCAGATGGTCAGAGTTCATGACGTCAAAGAAACCAAAGAAGCCTTTGACGTTTACAAAGCTCTTTTAAATTCAAGAGAATAAAATCTATGTTATTGATTTTACTATCATGTTCTGTAAGTGCTGTAGTATCAGCACTTTTATGCATACTCATCGGTCCAAAGCTGATTAGACGTTATTCAAAGCCTCTGTCACTTATTGCTGTGGGCTTTTTGATAACTCTTGCTGTAACCCATATTATTCCCGAGGCTATGGAAGAGAGCGATCCTCATAAAATCGGCATGGTAATTTTATTTTCCATGCTCTTTTTAACTTTCGTTGAGATGTTCTTCTTCTCAGGTAATAAAGGAAAAGTTGACTGTTGCGGTCACAGTCATTCGCTAGCTAATGGTTCTTTTGGAATTCTATTTGGCTCATCACTGCATAACTTTTGTGATGGTATGGTAATCGCAAGTGCTTATCTGACTAATCCGGCTTTAGGCTTTGCTGTGACAGTTGCTGTACTCTCTCATGAGATAGCTCATGAGTTAGGCGACTATGCCATTATGCTAGATTTGGGAATGAGCAATAAAAGAGCTTTTATTGTCAATGGTGTAGCCTTATTTGGCTGTGTAAGCGGTGGTATTATTGGCTACTTTATCTTATCAACAGTAAAAGAGCTTGTTCCTTATGCTTTAGCTCTGTCAGGCGCTAGCTTTGTCTATGTTTCACTCTCCGATCTCTTACCAAGACTTCGTAACTGTGAAAATAAGAAAAAGGTATCTTTAAGATTCTTCTTTATTCTAGTAGGTGTGATCCTGTCGCTGTTAATAGCAGGACATGATTAAAAGAAAGATTCAGAAGAATGGAGCCTAATGGCTCCATTTTTGTTTTACTTTACCTTAGGACCGTTTGAGATCTTTGAAAAGTCAAACAGCTCTTTATCTAACAGATGAGATGGGACTACATTCTTAATTGCCTTAAAGACAATATCGGCTCTCTTTGGGAACTGTTTATCCCATGAGCGGATCATCTTATTCATATTGGCCCTCTGCTGATCCTCACCCCAGCCGCACAATCCTTTTGGAAGAACAGGGTACTCTTTTATTTTAGAAATAGAAACTATATCTTTTTCTCTGCAGTAAATAAGAGGTCTGATTACAGTCAGATCGTCCTTATCATTTCTTAAAATTGGAGGCATAGCCTTCATGATACCTGAATAAAACAGATTCAAGAAAAAAGTTGCAAGACAGTCATCCTTGTGATGACCTAAAGCCAGTTTATTAGCACCGATTTCACGGGCAAAAGAGTAAAGATAGCCCCTACGCAGGCGTGAACACATTGAACAGTAAGGAATTCCTTCTCCCACCTTCTCTTTGCATAGTTCATAGACCGGCCTCTGGATAATATAATAAGGAAGACCGACCTTTTTTAAATGATCTTCAAGCAGGTACTCAGGTGAATTAGGAAAACCTGAATCTATGTGAACAGGAATAATTGTAAAGTTAATTGGAGCAGATCTCTTTAATGAGAGTAGAACATCTAAAAGAAAATAGCTGTCCTTGCCTCCTGACATACAGACCAGGATCTTGTCATTTTCTTCTATCATGCCAAAATCGCCAATAGCATGACCGACCTTACGACGCAGTCTCTTAAAGAGTTTGTCTGCTTTATATTTTTCCTGTTTATCCTCAATATTGAAGTACGGACTTACATTACGTGCGTATGCATCTGCCCTTTCTGTCAGATTATGATCGTTTTGCATAGTTATTATTTCTTAATAGCTTTTTGAAGGATTAGCTGTAGGTACGTTTCTGATTACAGCCTTTGGAGTGATTACAACCACATCACAGCTTAAATTATCAGATACTCTCTCACAGATATTACCAATTAATGCTGAAGCAATACCCTTTCGAGCAGAGGTTCCGATAAATAAAGCTGTTGGGTTGAGTTTCTTGCACTCATCATAAATCACATCATCAAGATTTCCTTCACCAATGTGGCAATCATTAGGAGCGATCTTGTGACGAGTTGCAAAAGATAGAGCCCTCTTGCAGCCTTCCTTTAGAGCATTGTCATATACGCTGTCAGGTGTATAGCCTGGAAGATCAACAGCTACAGGAGGGATAATAGGAGTAATTGCGTTAATTAAAGCAATCTTACAACCAGTAAACAAAGATAATCTTTGAGCTTCTCTTAATAAACGCAGATTAGTAAGTCTTAACATTTCGTCATCAGGATCTGATAAATCCACTGCTACAGCAATAGTTCCTGATGGTGTCCACAGATGATCTTTAGCAATACATACAGGAACTGCTGAATGACGCAGCATCTGCCAGTCTAATGGAGTTGAAATCACTGAATCTAAAAGACCATGAATTTCAGCAGTTTTAATTAAGATATCGCAACAGTTCTCTTTGGCGATATCTACTAAGTCTTTACCAACTTCTCGTGAGAAAATTACTTTAGTCTCAATCTTAACGCCCATAGCATTAACTGCTAAATAGGCTTTTAACCAACGTTCCTGCTTTTTTTTGTAAGCTTTTTCAAACTGAGTTTTATCCACTGCTAAAAAGCTGGTCAGATTCCATGGTTCCTGAGCTACAGGAAGAACAGCAATGATCTTTACATCATCGTGTCTTTGCTCTTTCTTATTATGAGCCATTGCATAATTATATAAAGCAATACCTCTTTCAAGAGCAGGCTGACGTAGCTGCTTTATTTCAATAACTACAAGAATATTGCGTAAATTTCCCATGGTCAGCTCCAATATTAAAAATCTTTATACGTCTTAGTCAGATCTGAAAATTAGCGTTGAGAGCAATAGTTTTCAATCTTACGGTTTAGCTTGCGCCAAGACGATTTTACTTTTCTAATATAACGATTATGAATTTCAGAATTTACTGAATAATGGTAGTGGTAATTACCCACACCACGCCAAATCTTACCATCAGCCTTTTCAATTTCACGTCTTAAAAGATAGCCCATCGCCCACATATTGTGGCAAGGCTTACTTTTAATATCACTTTTGGTAAGCTCAAACTGTCTTAATTCTTTTAAACGCACATCGTTGATCTGAGCAGGACCACAGTCCTGGGTACCATTTTTATTGGTCTTACATGTACCGTTAATAGGACCACGCTCTACATCTAACATGGCATACATCAGTTCCTCAGGGAGATTAAACTGATAAGCTGTCCAGGCAATACATTTTCTTAAATCTTTGTATTTGCTCATGGGACCTGTGCTATAGGCTACATCTCTCCAGTGTTTTGCCTGTCCATGACATTGCATCTGAGTTGCATTAACAGATAATGGCAAAATCAAGAATAAAGAGATAATTAAAGACTTAAACATTTTTATGTACTTACTTTTGTACTTTTGGTTCTCTAATTTTTTATCAGCAATCAATACGTTTACTTAGTTTCTTCTTGCTTAATAGCTCTTACAGCCTCTACAAGATTATTTTCAACTTCACTTAAATTGATACCGTCAAACTTTGCAACCTGCGCTTGAGGATTGGGTTTTGGTACCTCATGCACATTTGGGAAAACATACCCTTGTGTATTGGTATAGCTTTTTATTCTTACGGCATAGATCACAGTGTTAATTGGAGTACCATTGCGCTCAAGTTTTACAGGAGACAAAGTAAATACCAAAGGAGTGTCATAGTTCTCTAATGACACAGCCATTTTGGTAGATACTGCACCTAACCCCTGTTTAATCAAAAGTTCTGATGGTGATGCTGTGACCTCTGCTGAGAAGCCCTGGTTTTCACATCGAACAGAAGCGATATTCCAAGGAATACCTTCAAGATCATAAAATCTTACAATAGCTCCACCATAGTCTGGCACACCTACTGTAGCCTCTGGAGTATATATTGATGCAATTCTTACAATGCCTGCAGAATCATCTCCTGGTACGAAAGGAGCAGATTCAATCTCAACATTTTCCGTAAAAGGTACATAGGCACTGTTATCTTGAGTGCGATCTTCATTTAACTGTTCTAATGTTCTAAATTTAGTAAGAGTATCTGGTAACTCAGGAGGTGGAGCAGGCAAAGTAATGCCTATAGACATCGCAGAATACAACGATGCTAGCAACACTGCTGATTTAGTTACTTTAAACAACTTCATACCAACACTACTTTACAAATTGGTAAATAAAACCTAAAACATGAATTACACTTAACAAGCTAAAGCTATATTCAAACTAGTATTGTACTCATTACAATACAAAAAATCACTTTTTCTTAACTTTTGAGACTAATCTTTCTAGCTGCTTGCAACCATCTTCATTTTTAAGATTGCAAGAATACTGATACATCACAGCAGCTTTTTCTAAATTCTGCTCTGTACCATCGCCAAGTTCGAACATAAAGCCCAAGTTTCTGCAAGCTTCTGATACATTGGCACTGCAAGCTTTTTTATAATATGAAAAAGCAGTCTTTGAGTTCAGTTCTACCCCATCGCCAACCACATAGCGATTGGCTAATCTCATACAGTCTGTACCTGAATTTAAAGAGCAGGCTTTATCAAAATAGGCTAAGGCCTGAGAATTACTTTGAGTAACACCAATGCCGTTTTGAAATAAAACAGCAGCCTTTGAACACTCTTTAGCATCTTTGGCTAAGCATTTTACGATATGGGATTTAATCGCATCGTTTAAAGATGATGCTTTTTCATTTGTCTTGGCAGGAGAATTCTCGAGAGCACTTACTGATAAAGAAAAGTTCATTACTGCAAGTAAAGCTACAACAGCTACTTTTAACTTTTGATTGAAATTATTCATATACCGTATCCTTTTTTTCTTATTTAGTCTCTTTTTTTTGCTTTTCTTCTAAGAACTTTGCGTTTTTACAGCCTTCTTCATTACCTAAAGCGCAGGACTTATCTAATAGTAATTTTGCAGTGGCATAATTTTTATTAACGCCAAAACCATCTTCGTAGAGTTTGCCTAAAAGAAGACAACCAAATCCTTCACCACCGTCACATGACTTTTTAAAATAGGTAGATGCATTATCTAAATTTCGTCTTACGCCAAGCCCTTTAGCATGCATTGATCCCAAAACAGCGCAAGCATACATGTCACCACCTTCACAGGCTTTAGTTACATAATAACTTGCCTGATTAGAGTTTGCCTTCACTCCTTTACCAGTAAGATAAACCTCGCCAAGTAATGAGCAGGCATCAACAACTCCACCTTCACAGGCTTTTTCTACTAGTTTTACACCTGAAAAAGAATCTTTTTCTACACCGTCTCCATCCATATAGAGAGTGCCTACGATATAGCAGTTTTCAAGATCACCTCCATTGCAACTTTTTTGTAAAGCAATTACATCATTATCCTTTGCAAGCACTGATACTGACAATGAACACAAGGTCATAGTTGTTGCTACTGCTAGAGCTAATTTTTTTATCATTTATAAATCCGTCGCTTTTTATCAAGCCTAAATTATTTGCTTTATGCACTTTTACATAACTAAATTTGTTCATTATAGAGTAAAAGAAGATACAACCTCAAAAAGAGTGGTCACAATTTACATAAAAGGCGCTACTTTTAATGAAATTTTGGTGACTAGATGTCGCTTTAATAGTAAAATATCAAGATTAAATTTTTCGTACCAAATATTTTGAGGAATTACAGATGAGCGTTTTAGTTCTAGGACACAAGAATCCAGATACAGACTCAATTGTTGCAGCTCTTTCATATGCACATGTTTTAAAAGCTCGCGGTATTGATGCCGTTGCAGCGGCTCAAGGCGAGCCAGCTCCTGAGACTGAGTTCGTTTTAAAGAAATTCAATTTAAAGGCTCCTAAAGTTATCTCATCAGTTGCAGATGAGGAAGTTTATTTAGTTGACTACTCAGATCTTGCACAGGCTCCTGAAGATTTCTCAAAGGCAAGGCTTTTAGGTATCGTTGATCACCACAAATTAGGTGATGTAACCTCAGATACTCCATTAGAGTGCTGGATCCAACCTTACGGTTGCTCTAACACCATCGTTAAGATGGTAGCTGACTACTACAACGTAGCAATTCCTGCTGATTTAGCTGGTGCTATGTTATGTGCTATCTTATCAGACACCGTATTATTCAAGAGTCCTACCTGCACTGAATTCGACAAGAAGGCTGTCGCTGAATTAGCAAAGATTGCTTCAGTTGCTGATACTGAGTCTTTAGGCATGGATATGTTCAAGGCTAAGTCAAATCTTGATGCTTCACCACGAGATTTAATTTTCCGTGACTTCAAAGACTTTGATATGGGTGGCAAGAAGATTGGTATCGGTCAGTTAGAGTTAATCTCTTTATCAATGGTAACTCCAGAGTTAAAGAAGGCTTTACAGGATGAGTTAAATGCTGTTAAGGCTGAAGGCCGTCACAGCGCAATCCTAGTTCTAACTGACATCATGAAAGAAGGTTCAGAGTTATTACTTTCTTCAGATGATGAGAACAAAGTTATCGAAGCGTTAGGTACCAAGAAAGCTGACGTAATGTGGATGCCTGGCGTAATGAGTCGTAAGAAGCAGGTTGTTCCACCTCTGCAGGGTGCTTTCAAGGCCTAATTACTTTATAAATTGCTAAAAAGCCAGGTTTTTACCTGGCTTTTGGCTATCGAGAATTAAACCTATAAGAGAATTTAATGCAGCAGAAAACTCCTAAAATTGGTCTAGTTTCCCTAGGCTGTGCCAAAAATCTTGTTGACTCTCAAAGATTAACCTCTGTGCTTGTAGCAATGGGCTACAGAATCGAAAACGAATACAGCAAATGTGATGTAGTTGTTGTCAATACCTGCGGTTTTATCGGCCCTGCAGTCGAAGAATCCATGCAAGCTATCGGTGAAGCTCTAAACTATGCCCGTAAAGTTATTGTGACAGGTTGTCTTGGTGCTAGAGCAAAACTTGTAATGGACAGATATCCACAGGTTGCAGCTGTTTATGGACCAGGCATGAGAGCAACAGTTATACGCGGTATTGTTTCACTAGTAGGTAAACCTAGTGAAAGTGACCGACAGAATGTTGGTGCTTCAGGAATTCTGCTTACTCCTCCTCATTATGCATATCTTAAGATTGCAGAAGGCTGCAGACATCACTGCTCTTTCTGTATTATTCCTTCATTACGTGGACCGCTACGTTCTAGACAAGTAGATTCTATTTTAAAAGAATCTGAAGACTTGGTTCGTCGTGGAGTAAAAGAGCTTTTAGTTATCGCACAAGACAGCTCTGACTACGGTATGGATCTTAAGAATAAGACTTCACTGTCATCACTTTTGCGTAAGTTAGGTCAGTTCAAACGATGGGTTAGAGTTCACTATGTCTACCCTTCAGATGAAGCAAATAAAGTTGTGGATTTAATGGCTGAAGGATTGGTATTACCTTATTTGGATGTACCATTTCAGCATGTAAATCCAACCATTCTTCGTTCCATGAAGCGTCCTGGCAATATCGATAAAACATTGCGCCTTATTGAGAACTGGCGTTCTGTCTGTCCTGATATTGCTATCAGATCAACTTTTATCGCCGGTTTTCCTGGTGAGACTGAATCACAGTTTAACGAACTCTTAGATTTCATTAAAGAAGCTAAATTAGACCGTGTAGGCTGTTTCCCATATTCTGATGTTGATGGCGCTGCAGCTAACGATTACTTAAATCCTGTTGATGAGGAATTAAGAGAGCATAGAGCTGCTATACTGATGGAGACTCAGGCAAAAATCTCTTATGAGAAACTCGAAAATAGAGTTGGCAAAGAGTATCAGGTTTTAATTGACTACGTATCTGATGATGGCCTAGCAGTTGGTCGATCAAAGTACGAATCACCTGATATTGATGGAGTAATTTCAATTCCAAACACCAAAGGTGTTGAAGTAGGCGATCTTGTAAAAGCAAAGATTGTCTCTCATGATGAACACGATATGGAAGCAGAGCTAGTCTCAAAGACAGATGGCGCTATTTCCTTTATTAAGAATTAAAGAAAGTCATTTAAGAGGTACAAATGATGAGTCACTACAGACCTTTTGCCCCATTAGTTGAACGTATTAAACAAGATGGCAAGTGCCTAGAAGGCGGTATTCTGAAAGTTGACAGTTTTATCAACCATCAGATCGACCCTACACTGTTGCAGTCAATGTCTATTGAGTTTGTTCGCAGATTTGCAAACAAAGATATCAATAAGATCTTAACCATCGAAGCTTCAGGTATTGCCCCTGCTATCATGGTAGGTTTCCTTTTAAACGTTCCTGTTGTATTTGCTAAAAAGAAGAAACCTTCAACCATGGATAACATGTTAACCACTGAAGTTTTCTCTTTTACAAAGAACCGAGCATACACTGTATGTTGCTCAAAGGATTTCTTAGGTAAAGGCGATAAGGTACTTTTTATTGACGACTTCTTAGCTAACGGTAATGCAGCAAAAGGCATCATTGATCTAGTAAAGCAGGCTGGCGCTGAATTATCAGGCATGGGCTTTATCGTTGAAAAATCATTCCAGCACGGTGGTGATTTCTTAAGAGAAAGCGGCTATCAGGTTGAGTCATTAGCTATTATCGACAGCTTAGATGACTGCAAGATCACCTTTAAAGAGAAAGATAAAGAGTAATCTTAAGAGCTCTTCTTAAACTAAGATTTTATAGATAAAAGAGATTAAACAAAATGTCTGATAATACAAAAGAAGCTCCTCTTACAGAACAAAAATCAGAGCTTATCTATAAGTTAGAAGACAGACCTCCTGTAAAAGAGGCTCTGTTTGCAGCTTTTCAGCATCTTTTAGCAATCTTTGTGGCAATTATTACACCTCCACTAATTATTGCTGGTGCTTTAAAGTTAGACTTAGAAACAACGAGTTATTTGATTTCAATGTCTTTACTGGCTTCAGGTATCTCAACCTTTATTCAATGTAGAAGAGTAGGTCCTATAGGTTGTGGACTGCTTTGTATTCAGGGTACCTCATTCTCTTTTATCTCACCTATCATTGGTGCCGGTTTAAACGGTGGACTTGCTGCAATTTTTGGAGCTGTAATTTCAGGCTCTGTAGTTGAGATGTTCATCAGTAGGATCTTACGTTACACAAGAAAGATCATCACTCCTTTAGTATCAGGCATTGTAGTGACCTTGATTGGCTTGAGCTTAATTAAAGTTGGTGTGATTTCCTGTGGTGGTGGCTTTGGCGCAAAAGCTGATGGAACTTTTGGTTCTATGGAGAATTTAGGACTGGCAGCTTTAGTTATCATCAGTATCTTAATCTTTAACAGAAGTTCAAACAGATACTTAAGAATGAGCTCTATTGTCCTAGGTCTTATCATCGGATTTGTTATAGCTTATTTCTTAGGTAGAGTTGATTTTGCTCAAATCCAAAGCTACGGCGGATTTAACATTCCATCTCCATTTAAGTACGGCTTAGTCTTTGATCCTGCTGCTATCATCGGTTTAGGTGTGGTTTACCTTATCACCGCAATTGAAGCTTATGGTGATATCACAGCAAACTCTTTGATTTCAGGTCAGCCAATTGAAGGCGAGAAGTTCCAAAAACGTTCTTCAGGCGGTATTTTAGCTGACGGTTTTAACTCTATGTTAGCAGGTTGCCTAAACTCCTTCCCTAACTCAATCTTTGCCCAAAACAACGGCATGATCCAGTTAACCGGTGTGGCATCTCGCTATGTAGGTTACTTTATTGCTCTATTCTTAGTTGTACTAGGCATGTTCCCTGCTGTAGGTAAAATCTTTGCACTAATTCCAGATCCTGTTTTAGGAGGTGCTACCCTGTTAATGTTCGGTACAGTGGCAGCTGCTGGTATCAGAATTATTTCAACCCAAAAGATGAACCGTAAAGCTATCTTAGTTATGGCATTAAGTTTCTCATTTGGTTTATCAGTTGAGCTTGTACCAGAAATCTTAAGTAAGTTCCCTCAGGAAATTTCTACTCTATTCTCATCAGGTATTACTACAGGTGGTATTGTAGCAATTCTGTCTAATATGCTCATTAGAATTAAGGAATAGCGCTTCTCTTTGTATTCGTCTAACGGCACCAATTGGTGCCGTTTTTATATAGATAGGTGTTAGTTAAAGTTAAGATTAAATCTTAACTTTAGACTTTTTCGTATTCTACAACAGTAGTTGCAAGGCTTAGCTTTTCTAGTAGCAGCTTTATCTTTGAAAAGTTTTTCTCTACAAAAACAAAATAATCTGAATTCTTTTTAGCAATAACAAAAAGAGAATTCTCATACTCTGGTGACACAAAATCTGGCATTTGCTCTCTATCCGCCTTTAAAATTATGTTTTGAACTCTTTTATTGTAGATAACAGAGAACACTGTCTGCTGAGCATTGGTGTAATCATCAATAGATCTTTTTATATAGTGAGCTGAGATCTTTGTATTCAGGTACAAATCACTACTTTCATCCTGAGATAGTTCATCAAAAAAGATCGATTTTGCCCTGTCTGAAAAGACTATACCAGTATATTCACAATCTTGAATTACAACTTCACGTTTTGATAAGAACTTAAATGCAAAGCTGTCAAACTTCTCTAAATCTGATAAGAAAATGTGATCTGAAAAAGGCATAGCGTTGTGAAGTAATCTGTAATTTTTTTTGAAAAATAAGATGAGATACTTAAGATACTCAGGCTTTCGCCTGAGTATTAAATACTATTCTTCAACAGGAATTTCAAAAGGTTGAGCAGGCACATTAAAGCATTGAGCTTTATTGCGAAGTGCAGCATCTAAAAGAGTTATTGCAAGCATTGCCTCGGCAATAGGTACGGCTCTAATTCCCACACAAGGATCATGACGACCTTTAGTTACAATCGAACAACCCTTACCCTCTTTATCAATGGTATTACCTGGAACAAGTATACTTGAGGTTGGCTTTAAAGCCATCTTAACAATGATCTCCTGACCTGAGCTGATACCACCTAAAATGCCACCAGAATGGTTTGAGGTGAACTTTTCAGGGGTAAGCTCATCACGAGCCTCAGAACCTCTCATTTTGGCCATTTCAAAGCCATCACCAATCTCTACACCTTTAACAGCGTTAATGCCCATCATAGCTGAAGCAATCTGAGCATCAAGACGATCAAAAACTGGATCACCCAAGCCTGATTTAACACCATGAGCTCTTACCTGTACGATGGCACCAACTGAGTCACCAGTTTTAGCTAAATCTTTAAATAAAGCCTTTAACTCATTGATTTTTGAGGTATCAGAAAAGTTGAACTCATTCTCTAGAGCAGCCTTTGCATCATAGATATCAGTTGAAACTTCACCTATGGCAGTTACACAGCCATCAACTGTGATATTAAAAAGCTTCTTTAAAACTTTTTTAGCAACGGCTCCTGCTGCGACTCTCATAGCAGTCTCACGAGCAGATGCTCTACCACCGCCACGATAATCTCGAATACCGAATTTTGATAAATAGGTATAGTCAGCATGTCCTGGTCTGAATGAATTCATAATTGCAGAATAATCACCAGAACGCTGTGCCGTATTCTCAATGATAAGACCAATAGGAGTACCTGTAGTCTTACCTTCAAATACACCAGAGATAATCTTTACTGTATCAGCCTCATTACGAGGTGTGCCATAACGAGTTGAGCCAGGACGACGTCTGTCAAGATCAGGTTGAATATCAGATTCGTCTAACTCAATTAGTGGGGGAACACCATCAATAATAGCTGCTAATGCCAAGCCATGGCTCTCACCGCAAGTAGTAACTCTAAACAGCTCACCAAAGGTATTAGCGCTCATTGTTTATTACCTCAGCTGCAGCTTTTGCAAAGACATCATGATAAGTCTTTAATTGTTCTTTTGATAAGATAAAGACGCCGGTACCACCACGCTTTAAGTCTACAAAGTGGAATGGTACTGTTGGGAATAAATCAACTAAATGCTCTTCAGAATTACCTACTTCCATAATCAAGATACCGTCATCATTCAGGAAGTCAGCAGCATCAGCTAAAATTCTCTTTGCACAATCTAAACCGTCATCACCTGAGCCTAAAGCTAAATCAGGTTCACGGTTAAACTCCTCTGGCATAGTAGCTAAATCATAGCTGTCTACATAAGGAGGGTTAGCTACGATAAGATCATACTTATCGCCTTCTACTAGATCATTGAATAAATCGGACTTGATAGGTGTAACTACATTTTCAAGACCATAGCCTTGAATATTGATATTAGCTACATCTAAAGCTTCATCAGAAATATCTACAGCATCAACTTCAACATCACCGTCAAAGTGAAGAGCAATTGCAATTGCGATGCAGGCTGAGCCCGTGCACATATCGAGAACTCTTTCAGGACTTCTCTCAAGATATGGATCAAAGCCATTCTCGATTAACTCAGCAATAGGAGATCTTGGGATGATAACTCTGTCATCAACATAGAATTCTTTTCCGCAGAAGAATGCTCTATGAGTAAGGTATGGAGTAGGAATTCTCTCTAAAATTCTCTGCACTGCAATCTTGGCAATGATCACTCTCTCACTTTTAGTTAACTTTGAGTTTAAAGTTGAATCATCACATGGAGGTTGAAGATGCATAACAGCCTGGACAATTTCCAAAGCTTCATCCCAATAGTTGTCTGTACCATGACCTACAAAGATAGAGTGGCTTGAAAAACAGGATACAAGATAGCGAACCACGTCTTGTACGGTTAATAATTCGTTAACAATTGAATCTTGGATCTGTTCTGCGTTTGGAAGCTCATCTAACATTGCATGAATGTTAGAGATCTCAGCATTATTCTGAAGTTTCGACATATAACCTTTTGAATTGAAAAACATACGCTTGAATAAGCTTAAGCATTATAGCATAGTGAAAATTCAAAGCTTTGTATTTGAAAATCACTTCAAATTTGCATAAAAAAAGGACGTTTTTTAACATCCTCTTTTTTAAAAGGCAATATTCATACTGCCTAAAGTTTTTAAAGTAGCTCTAAAACTAATGGTACTGCTCTACCTCGAGTTTTGTGGACATGGCTGTAGCTTCTTCATTGATCTCTTTGCAGATCTTTTTAGATACTTCATCCATCTTTACTTTAACCACAACTCTGCCTGCGTCAAATTCAAAGACGCCCTGACCTTCGATTGAAAATTGACCTTTAAAAAAGGCTACAACATATTTTGCAATCTGCTTTGGAGCATAGTTTTTAAAAACTCTCATCTATAACTGTCCTTATTCTTGCCACCGTCTGCTGTATAACGATGTAAATTTTTATCTTTATTATTATTTTTTTTAACTCTTTTAATCTTAGGTTAAAAAGAGTCAGAATTTATTGATCTAATTAGAAAAATTTATCATTTACTCAACATTATCAACAAAGTGTGACAACAGTTGTCAAAATCAAGATTTACTTCATTGAGTTTTAATTAAACATTAATGAAACAAAGTAACAGTGATAATAAATTGAGTATCTAGTCAAAAATCACATCATCATGAGCAGGACTAATAAATCTCTTATACTTTCCTCTTACATAGTCATAATCTATTATCAATGCACATGCTGTAGAAAACCTTGGTGGAAAATTGAGCTTGCTGTTATATTCATAAGCTAATAACTCCACTAATGGTAAATGAGATACCAAAAGAACAGTATCCTCATCATCACAAGTCTCATCGATATAAGATATGATCTTTGCAGGATTACCAGATGGGGTAAGTTCGCTTAAAGTCTCTTTATTTCCATCAAAACCTAATTGCTGACAAACTATGTTGGCTGTCTGTTCTGTCCTTGTTTTTGGTGAACAAAAACATTTGGTGATAGTTAATATCTTTGATAACTTCTGTCCAGTAGCTACAGCTTCTTTCATACCCTGTGAAGACAAGACTCTGTCACAATTTGAAAGAGTAGCCTCACCATGTCTTAAAATCACAATTCTCATACCAATATTATTCCAACATAATTCTTTCTGTTATTTATCTTTACAGATATTAATACTTTTGCTTGAGATGATTGAAATTCATACAGAAAACACAATTTTAGTTCATGTATAATATTAGCACTGAACAATTAGGACTGACATATGGACTATAGATATCTGAAAAATATTAGAAATCTAAATGCATTCTTCAGAGGAGCAACCTCATCTGAAATAAAGTCTATTTTAGAAAAGTTAACAGCTCTATACGAAAATGTTAAATCTCAAGAAGAAGCTGTATTAAAAGAGAAACAAGAAAGAGAAGCATTCCTATCATCAGTTTTAAACAGCTTGGACAGTCATAATTACACAATCGACGATCTTGCAGCTCTAAAAGGACTGAAAACCAATAAAGCGAAGATGAAGCCAAGATATGAGTATGTAGATCTTAATGGAGAGACTCAATACTGGTCAGGACAAGGCAAGATCCCTAAAGAAATGAAAAAGGTAATGGATCGTGACAGCATTACCGACAAGAAACATTACCTTATTCAGGATGAAGAGGACTAACATCTTCAAATCTAAAATTCAGTCTCTACCTTACTTTACAATAATAGACTCATTGATTTCATGTAAAGTTTTAACAGGATCGTCAGACTTGGTTATAGGACGACCGATAACTAGATAATCAGAACCAACTTCCACAGCCTCTCTTGGAGTCATGACGCGTTTCTGATCACCTAAAGCTGAACCTGCAGGTCGAATGCCTGGTGTTACGCACATAAATGGAATGCCCATATACTGTTTGATTAGACTTACTTCCTGAGCAGATGAAACTACACCATCTAAACCACATTCTTTTGCAAGTTTAGCTAACTGTAAAACCTGAGTCTTAGGCTGATTATTTACTCCTACAGAATTTAGCTGAGTTTCATCCATTGAAGTTAAGACAGTAACTGCGATTAACTTTGGACGGTTATCATATTTAGAGATAGCTTCCATTGCAGCTTTCATCATTACAGGACCGCCTGAAGAATGAACATTACACATCCAGACCCCAAGTTTGGTTGCTGCCTCACAGGCTCTAGCTACAGTATTAGGAATATCGTGGAATTTTAAATCTAAGAAAACTTTAAAACCTTTATCAACCAACTTTGATACAAGATGTGGACCTGCGTTAGTAAACAGTTCATTACCAACTTTCAATTTGCAAAGATCAGGTGAAACCTTTGAAGCGAAATTTAAAGCGCTATCTGCATTATCGTAGTCTAAGGCTACAATGATTTTTGGATCGTTCATGTTCTAATCTCCATCCAGTCCAATTTTAGCTTTCATACTCTCCCATCTACGGCATGAAGGACACTGCCAGAACAGCATCCTACTTTCAAAACCGCAATTTGGGCAGAAATAAGGAGTTGTAAGTGAAATATGTGCATCTAACATGCTCTTTAACTGCATGATTGATTCATTAGCTTTGACATCAGAGCTATGAGCCTTTAGCTCTAACATTTGTGAGAACAACTTTAAGTTGGATTTATTCTTTAAAAAAGATTCTAGTAAGGCAATAGCATCTTCACGGCATGATGACTGCTCTACTGTTTTTACAAGCTCAACCATAGCAGAAGCCGAATTTGTTCTGTGTACAAGATCTTCTAGTGCATAGCGATAATTTGGATCAGCAATATTAGGAAAGCACAGCTTTAATTTTTCTAAACACACTATGCCCAGGCTAGGATCGATTGCGCTTACCTCTTTTACTAATTTATAAGCATCATTAAACTTTCTCTGACTGATTAAAACATCAGCTAATTCTAGTCTGGCTCTTTTTGACTTTTCGTAGCAAGTAATAGCCTTTCTAAGTTCAGATACTGCATCAGTTTTCTTACCATCGTAGGCAAGTTTTTTGGCAATTTCACATCTGTACTGACTTAATAGTTTTGAAACTGAATGATCATTTGCCTCAAAATATTGGGCTGCCACATTAACTGCCTTTTCAAAATCCTGTTCTTTTTCATAAACAGTGAGTAAAAGTTTAGCAGCCTTTGATCTGTAGGTAGGGATCTCTACCATTTTTAATAAGATAGCTTCAGCTCTGTCTAAAAGACCTGCGCTAATAAAGTCATGACTTAATTCAAGCATTGACAGCATGTTCTCGCTGTCATCAAGATTTCTGTCATTAGACATTTTCTCATGTAAAGAGATAGCTTTATCTACCTCACCACGCTGTCTGAATAGAGTTCCTAAGGCAATGGAGGATTCAAAGGATGGATCTTTACTGTTGAAATAGGCAATAAACTTATCTACAGCTTTGTCCTGCTCGTTATTGAGCAAATAGTCAAAGCCACGCAGATAATTTGCGTTCTGCTGATTCTTACTTTCCTGAAGCTTTTGCTTTGAATAATTCTTCCCCATAAAGTAGCCATATACGGCCGCTACAGGAAGAAGTAAAAAAAGTAACTCAAACATTATCGATTATTCTTGATTATTATCAGATTTAACTGTCTGTAATTGTTTTTTAGCTTTATTAAGTGATAGCTGCGCTTTCTTTGCCCTGTACCACATCTTTAGGCAGAGCAGTAAACTTGCGTAGACACCTAAGATGAAACCAAAGATCACACCAATAACTAAAACAGTTGCTACAGATATCTCCTTTTTAACGAAAAGAAAATCAAATGAAATGAGAGTATCATTTGCACTGCCTACAGCTAAACCTAAAACTGCCAAAATGAGCAGTACAACCAAATAAAACCAAAATTTAATCATTTCGAACCTATAAAGCAAACATACTTATAATAATAACATAATGCGCAGCTCAGATTGTGAAAATCATAATATCAAACACATATTATGAAGGTCACAAACTGCGTTGCGCACTAAAAGGCAAAAATTAACACTTAATTTGCCTTAAAAGCTCTTAACAGATCAGCAAAATAAACTACTCTTGGACTTTTTCATTTTCAGAATTAAAAGAGTTTACTCTATCGCGAAGCTCTACACCTGGTTTGAAGTGAACAACACGACGTCTGCTCAAGTTAACCTGTTCACCTGTCTTTGGGTTATGAGCAACTCGAGGCTCATGAATACGCACTTCAAAACTACCAAAGCCACGGATCTCAATACGTTCACCAAGAGACAGTGTCTCAATCATGATCTCAAAAATTTCTCTTACCGCAGCATCAACAGTCTGTGGATTGTTATAGACAAACTGTTTTGCTAAGGAATCGATTAGCTCTGCTCTTGTCATGGATTATCTCCTAACATACCAACAAATTTAACTTCCTCAAAAGATCACATCTTTGTAATCCTTTGGATATTGAAGTCCGTATATATTATCTATCTTAATGATAGTCATAATATTGATTTTCTCTATGATTTAAAAGAAAAAAATGCGACAGATGGCATTTTTTTTAATAATTTTTTGACAGATGGCTTATTTTTGGTCAATATGATCACAAAAAGATATCGAGTAAATATATATGTCAGATTCAATCTTCTCATTAAATTACCTTGCTTTATGCAAAAGTTCTCCTGATTTTGCTGCAAAAATTACTAAATATGAAAACGCTAAAGAATACAGCATTCAAATAGATGAAGGTAAAGAAACCACCTTACTTATAGATGGCAGGCAGCTTACCTCTCACCACGACAGAATGGGGGCTGCAAAATACCAGTGTCAAAAGCTAGATATCAAAAAGCCTATTTGTATTTACGGTTTTGGACTTGGAGACAACGTAAAATATCTTTTAAATAAAAATCCAAAAGCTGATATCAGAGTATTTATCTTAAATCCAGCTCTTTTCTTGAAGTTATTATCAATTGATGACGAGTTACATACCCTGTTCAAAGCTAATGTTAATTTTTCACTTCCAGATGACAACACTTGCATTTACAGTAATAGTATCATCATGCAGTCTGAATTACTCATAGACAGCAAAACTTTTAATAATCTTAAAAGCAGATTGATAAATTTCTTAGATAATAACTTTGCAAACGACTATTTTAATAAGACCACCAAAAAGCTTTTTGATAAGAATATCAAAGACAATTTTGAGTTATTGAAAAATGAAAAAGCATTAACTCAAGAGATATTAGATAAATATCCAAAAGAAATCATGATAACCGCTTCAGGACCATCTCTTGAAGACAATATAGAAACTGTAAGAGAACTTCATAATTGCGGAGTGCTATTGATAGCTGCTGATACAAGCCTGACCACATTAAATGCAGAAAAAATAATACCTGATGTTATAGTCACTACAGATGCAAATGTGTATGTAGCACTTAAAGACAGGATCTTCAAGGATTTGGGCTTGTATAAAAATACCACCTTAATCTTTTCAGCCCATTCAGAAAAAGGACTTATTGAAAAATATCCTGGACCAAAATTCTTTATCTATCAGAAACGAGACTTAGAGCAATTACCCTACCTTACAAAAGACAATGCTGATTTTATTTCCTATGGTGGCTCTGTATTAAATGAATCAGTAGCTATAGCAATTAAATCCAAAGCGAAAACAATTAAACTCTTTGGTTGCGACTTTGCATTTAAAGGTGACAGAACTCATACAGGAGACATTGCCGATAAAGCCATGAGTACCTATGATAAAGAGTTGTATGTTGAATGTAACGATGGCTTAATGCAAAAGACTATAAGAGTTTTTAATCTTTATAGAGAATATCTTGAAGACGAAATCAGTAAACACAAAGATATTAGATTTGAAAACTATTCAAAGACTGGAGCTAAGATAAAAGGTGCGATCTTAGTTTAAGAGAAATTTCAACTTTTTTTGATTTTCACACATTAATGGAAAATGGGGACCGAAGTCCCCATTTTTTATCAATCTAAGAGGTCAATTACTGCTTTTTAGCAGCTGCGAAAGCAGCTTCCATTGCAGTAGTTGTAGGCTCCTGAGCCTTCTGATTTACAGACTCTAAAGCTTCCTTCTCCTCAGCCTCGTCCTTAGCACGAACTGATAGAGAAATCTGACGGGTCTTACGATCAACGTTTACGAACTTAGCCTCGATGGTATCACCCTCTTTTGCTACGGTTGTTGCATCATCAACACGATCACGAGATAGATCTGATGCCTTGATGTAGCCAGTGATGCCCTCTGCTAATTCAACAGTTACGCCGCGTGGATCAACTGCGGTAACCTTACCTGAAACAATTGAACCCTTGCGGTGAGCTGAAACGTAATCTGCAAATGGATCCTCAGAGATCTGCTTTAAGCCTAATGAAATACGCTCACGCTCTGGATCTACCTGTAGAACGATAGCTGTGATTTCATCACCCTTCTTGAAGTTGCGAACAGCTTCTTCACCAGCCTGCTGCCAAGAGATGTCTGATAAGTGAACTAAACCATCAATACCGCCATCTAAACCGATAAAGATACCGAAATCGGTGATTGACTTAATCTTACCAGTAACCTTGTCACCCTTTGAGTGTGACTCAGCAAACTCGATCCAAGGATTTGCCTTGCACTGCTTTAAGCCTAAAGAAATACGACGACGCTCTTCGTCTAACTCTAGAACCTTAACCTGAACCTTATCACCTACTGATACAATCTTTGAAGGGTGAATGTTCTTATTGGTCCAATCCATCTCTGAAACGTGAACTAAACCTTCAACGCCATCAGCGATTTCAACGAAGCAACCGTAATCTGTTAAGTTAGTTACCTTGCCTTCGATTACTGAACCAACTGGGAAGCGAGCAGCGATATTTGCCCATGGATCTTCACCTAACTGCTTCAAGCCTAAAGAAACACGTGAACGCTCACGGTCGAACTTCAGAACCTTAACAGTTACTTCCTCACCAACCTGAACAATCTCTGAAGGGTGCTTTACACGCTTCCAAGCCATATCAGTGATGTGTAATAAGCCGTCTACGCCGCCAAGATCAACGAATGCACCGTAATCGGTAAGATTTTTAACGATACCTTTAACAGTCTGACCTTCAGCTAAGTTTGCAAGAACGCTCTCACGGTCTGCAGAATTTTCAGTCTCGATAACAGCACGACGTGAAACAACAACATTGTTGCGTTTCTGGTCTAACTTGATTACCTTGAACTGCTGCTCTTTACCCTCTAAATGAGTGGTATCACGTACTGGACGTACGTCTACTAATGAACCAGGTAAGAAAGCACGGATACCGCCTAACTGAACGGTGAAACCACCCTTAACCTTGCCATCGATAATACCAACAACAGTCTCGTTCTTGTTGAATGCATCTTCAAGCTTGATCCAAGCTTCGTTGCGTTTTGCCTTTTCGCGAGATACCTGAGTCTCACCGTCGCCTGATTCAACAGACTCTAAAGCTACGTCTACCTGATCACCAACTTTAACTTCTAACTCACCCTGAGCATTTAAGAACTGCTCCTGTGGGATTGGAGACTCTGACTTTAAGCCAGTGTCAACAATAACAAAGCCGTTGTTGATAGCTACTACAGTACCTTTAACCATTGAGCCTGGACGGGTCTCAACATTCTTTAAGGACTCTTCGAAAAGTTGTGCAAATGATTCCATTAAGGTTTCCCATATAAGCCCCAAAGCATCATGCTTACGGGGAGTTGTAAAAAATGTAATGTCATCCATGACATCACGAAGTAAAAAAAACTATTCTACTTTTAGACCAGTCTTTTGTTTAACAAAGTCTAAAACTGTCTTGTAAACAGCCTGAATATCCATATCAGATGAGTCAATTACAAGAGCATCATCGGCTGCCTTTAAAGGAGCTACTGGGCGATTACGATCTCTATCATCACGCTCTTGAATCTCTTTTAAGATGGTATCGTAATCAGCAATTTTACCTTTGGACTCTAGCTGTAGGCAACGTCTTTTTGCCCTAACCTCAGCGCTAGCATCTAAGAAGATCTTTACCTGAGCTTTAGGGAATACGACTGTTCCCATATCTCTGCCATCAGCAACTAAGCCAGGTTCTTTTAAAAACTCTCTTTGACGCTGTAAAAGAGCTTGTCTTACTGAAGGATAAGCTGCAACCTTACTTGCATTTGCTCCTGCTTCTTCAGTTCTAATCTGTGATGAAACATCTTCACCACCTAAAAGTACGTGAACACCATCATCAAGGCATTCAAATGATAAGTTCAGAAGCTTTGCCTCTTGAACTACAGAATCTTCATCAAAAAGTGCTAAACCAGCTTTTCTAACAGCATATGCAAGAACTCTGTAAATAGCACCAGAATCCAATAAATCAAAATCCAAAGCTTCAGCAAGTCTACGTGTTAACTCACCTTTACCTGCTCCGCCTGGACCATCTACTGCAATAACAATTGGATCTGACATTTTTATTCCTTAAACTTTTAAGTTTAGTATTATAACAAATTAATAAAACCGTAATCTACTATATTGCGATATAAAACCGATTTTTTCAACTTTACGCTCAAGCTAAGTTCAAATTTAGCTTGTGTTGTAGAAAAGTTGAAGCAATTTACAGTGACAACACCTAGAAAACGCCTTAAAGCTCAATGTATGATCGTCTATTACATATGATTATGATGTGCTAAAATAGTTAGGATTAATGAGTTTCGTCACATTTTTTAGTGACTTTTCGCATGAATAAAAAGTAAAACCTATTTTTAGTTCTTTTGTTTAATCTAAAAATGGTTTTATAAGTTTTTATTGGTTAAGTTAGGATAAAACATTGACTACAAAACTGATTCAGGGACCTGTTGCTAAACTACCAACAAAGTTTGGTCAGTTTAATATCACTATATTTAAAGAAAATGATGTTTTAGATCATGCTGTTGTCTTTTTAGGGGATCTAAAAGATGGTAAACCTGTTTTATGCAGAATTCATTCTGAATGCTTAACTGGAGATGTGTTCGGTTCCCTACGTTGTGATTGCGGGTTTCAGCTAGAAGCTGCACTAAAAGCAATCCAAAAAGAAGGTAGAGGCGCTTTACTGTACATGAGACAAGAAGGTCGTGGTATTGGCCTGTTCAATAAGATCAGAGCCTACAAACTTCAAGACAATGGTGCTGATACAGTTGATGCTAATATCCAATTAGGCTTCCCTGCTGATGGTCGTGAATATGAAGCCTGTGCTCAGATGATGAAAAACATGGGCTTCAAAAAGGTCATTTTAATGACTAACAACCCAGCTAAAATTCATGACATCGAATCACATGGCATTGAGGTTCTAGACAGAAAACCAATTGAATACGGAAGAAATACCTTTAACGAAGGTTATCTTGATACTAAAGAAAAGCGTATGGGACACCTTTTACATCATCAGGATTAATACCTAATTTGGTAAATTATTATAGAAGAGAGCTCAGGCTCTCTTTTTTATTTTCTAATATTTTGAAAACAAAAAAACTTTAAGCGACAAGTTAGAGTAGGATTTATAGAGAAGACGGAAAGTGCAGTTAGAAAGCTGCACTTAGATTGGGATGAAAAAAACTATTTAGTAAGAGAATGACGGGTCTGAGATAACTCTTCAAGCTTTTTACAAGCTTCCTCTGCTTTATCAGAAATTGAGCGGCATACTCTCTTATAATATCTTTTTGCTTCTTGAGCATCATAAGCTATGTTATATCCATATAAAGCCTGAGATGTACCCGGCTTTACACCATGCTCATAGATTTTACCAGCCCTCATGCAAGCATCATAATTGTTTAGCTTGCAACCGATGTCTAAGTAGTAGAGAACTTCATAAAGAGTAACTCTAACTAAACTTCTGTTCTTTTCTGTATTAGACTGAATTGCATTGTATGTTGAATAGGTCTGTAAACAAGCATCAGCATTTTTAAAATTTTCACACAATCTTCTCATGTATGAAAAAGCTTGTTCATATTCTTTGTTACGAAGACTTTCGTCTCGTGCCTTTAAACATCTGTCAAGCTCACCATCACGGCAGACACTGTCATCAACAGCTTCTGAAGTCATTGCAGATTTTAAAGATTGTTTGCTCTCCTCGCCCTGACAAATAATAATCATCAATGGAATGCACAGCACTGCAAAGCTTGCAACATAAAGAAAAGCTCTTAATAACTTCATACATACCTATAATTCAAAAAGTGATCAAAATCACATACTTGATTGCAATTATATATGAAAAACAAATATTGTAAACAGTATTAAGACACGTAATTAAATATAATCAACAAATTTTTTGATGATATTTAAAATTATAATCTGACATTTTACTTAAAATTTAATTTGATATAATTCACAAATCTTTCGATAAATCATTGAGATCACTAAAAGATCAAAACAGATTTATCTAGTGGTAATTGTTTACGCGAAAGATCAAAAGAAGCTCAAAACAGGCACAAAAAAAATTTTTTATATAAACTTATAACTTGCCAAAATTGAGAAAACAAATACGTATGACAAATAAAGATAAAACATCATCACATGGACATTTAGAAACAAAATTGTGATAATGGCGGATGGAGTGAGATTCGAACTCACGGAGGGCGTAAACCCTCGACGGTTTTCAAGACCGTTGCATTCAACCGCTCTGCCATCCATCCGCAGAGAATGGAGCTATTATATATGACAATCGAATACAATGGAAGACAAATTTTAACTGACGAAGACGGTTACCTGAAAAACGAAGCTGACTGGTCTTTGGATTTAATGCATTTCATGGCCAAAAGAGATGGGCTTACTTTAACAGAAGAGCATATTCTGATTATTAATGAAGTAAGGGAGTATTACAAAGAATTTGCAACTACTCCCCCTATTCGTGGCCTAATTAGACTTCTTAAATCCAAAGGTTATGAAAAATTAAGTTCATCCATAACCTTAGCTAAACTGTTCCCTGGCGGGGCTGCAAAATCAGCTGCAAAATATGCTGGATTACCAAAACCTATCAAATGTATTTAGTGTCTTGCAATTTCCAATAAAGCCCATTTCTTAAAATCACCTTCTACATGACCGTTGTTGACAGTATATTCAATGCCGGTCATGCCATCTTGAACTTTCTTGCCATCAGCAAAGCATTTACCAACCTCAATCTTCTTAGTATCGCCTACATGTAGAACTACTGCGTTATCGATGTTCTTTGATGGATCTTTAAAGCGACGGCAGAATGTGTTATCAGATAATTTCTCCTGCTCACCTGCACCTACAGCAGGATTTCTCAGTCTGAACTGACCTGCTCGCTGCCAGGTTGCTAATACAGGATCAGCAGAAACATCCTTACTAAATGAGCTTACATTCTGTGCCCACTTTGAAGCACTATCAATATCTTTAGGAAAGTTCATATCTGAACGAATACCCTGTTCAAGATCGATACCGCCACCCATATCGTTCTGACGGTTGGTCTCATCGCCGTAATAGATTTGTACAGATCCTGGCAACATTAAGAAATTAACACCAACTTTAGCCATATCCTTCTTACGACATAATGAAGTATCGTGTGAAGAAATATAGGTCATGTTCATTAAAGCAGGTTTTCCTTCTAATCTGCCATACAGGTTGCCATACGTTACCCAATCGCTCTGATCTGGAGTGATACAGGTATTGAGGTTCACACCATCAGGGTTAAAGTAAAAATCTATAAGTGAGTCAAATCCACCCTTTTTAGCATACTCTGACTTGTCATTAGGATCATTTGTGAATGCCCAGACCTCACCTGTCATATAGAAAGGATCTGTCCAAGAAGCAGCAGGATCTTTACCCTTGTTCTTGTCTCTCCAGTGCTCTAGAGCTTCTGTAGAGTATTCTTTTAGAAGTTTCCATGAGTCTTTAGAAACATACTTTACGGTATCGCATCTGAAACCATCAATACCAAACTCTTCGACCCATGATGCTAACCAGTGAGCCTCAAACTGAGCTACACTCATTGAACCCTGTCTGTATTTTAAAGCAGCTGGAATATCATGATCTTTATCTGGACTCTTCCACTTGTCCTTTAAGAACTCAGGAATGTTAACAGGTTTTGCGTTAGGATCAGTGTTCTTTAAATCAGGAAGATAAGCTAAGCATTTGTCTAAACCATCCTCAGCACCGCAGCTCTCACCATAACCGTCAAATAAGATCCAGTCTTTACCCCACCATCTATTCCATGAAGAGTCATATCTTGCGTCAATTGGCTTGTCGTGGAATGTCTGACCAAAATCTTTATTTGGGATCCACTCTTTGCAAGGATCTTCGCCATGAGAGGTTCTACCAAAGTTGAAATCACACATATCTTTTAAAGTTGCATAACCAGTGTGATTCATAACCACATCAATTAAAACTCTGATACCTCTTTTATGAGCTTCATTTACAAAAGTTCTAAAATCTTCAACTGTGCCCATATTAGCGTCAATAGAGGTGAAGTCTAAGGCATAGTAACCATGATAAGCATAGTATTGATACATACCCATAGGACCGCCACCGACCCAACCGTGAGACTGTTCAACAGGAGAGCTTACCCAAATTGCATTTACACCCAATGAGCGAATGTAGTCTAATTTCTGTGTAAGGCCTTTAAAATCTCCTCCATGGAAAGTACCAGCGTTGTAGCCAGCTGAATCCTTATAAGGTCTACCATAGCTGTTGTCGTTGCTCTTATCGCCATTAGAGAAACGATCAGTAATCACAAAGTACAGATTAGTGTTTTGCCAAGTAAAAGGTAAGTCATCACCTTCATAGCCAGAGTTAGTTGACTTAGTTGTGGTGTAAGCGACGATAGCACCTAAAGCAAGTCCAGACAGCAAAAATGCTGATACTTTTTTGAAATTCATAATTCACCTAAGACATATTGAGAAAATTGATTATGTTTTTATTATGATTAGCCAATCTAAGACATCAACAAAAATAAAACTAGCATTTAGAACCAAAAAGATGAATTAGTTCGCAAAAAAATTTATGAGTTTTGATAGTACAAAAAAGAATTTATAACGTAAGGTTATATAACTTCACATTTAATTTGATGCAGCTCACATTAATAACAATAGACAGGTAAAAACACAAAAACAACAAAACAGAACTTACAAAACAGTAAATTCAAAAAAGAAATATTAAGTGGAAATTGAAAACATGATTTGAAGTGGCGGATGGAGTGAGATTCGAACTCACGGAGGGCGTAAACCCTCGACGGTTTTCAAGACCGTTGCATTCAACCGCTCTGCCATCCATCCGCAGAAAACGTTGAAAATTATAATGATTTTTTTCAAAAAGAAAAGTCTTTTTTAAACTTTTTTTTAACTTTTTTTACAAACAGCTTATATAAGCCATCCTAAAATTTGCACAACTCAGGTTCTTGCCATTAATTGGAGTGATCTTAGGTATTTTCAGGTATTGAAAACATTTTCTTAGTTAATTTTGAAGATCTATTGTCTTCATAAACTCATCAATCATTCCATAATAAAAAAAGGCCAACGTTTCCGTCAGCCTCTTCTTTAAATTCGGTTAGTTTTACTTACCGTCTTTCATATATACCCAACCTGCCTTTAGGTACATAATCATAGACCAAATAGTAAGTACAGTTGCAACTATGAGTAAACCAACAGATGCGTAAATCATGCCCTCATCATGGCGCCAGATCAAACCTGCAATAGCAGTTAACTGAATAGTGGTCTTCCACTTACCAATCCAGCTTACAGCAACATTTGCTCTTTTACCAAGTTCAGCCATCCATTCTCTTAGTGCTGAAACCGTAATCTCACGAGCTACGATAATCATTGCAGGGATAGTAATGAACTTTCCTAAATGCGGATAAAGGACATCTGTATATAAAGAATAGTGCTCAACAATAAGAACTAAGGCTGTACATACAATAATCTTATCTGCTACAGGATCTAAAAAGGCTCCAAACTTGGTTGTCAGTTTTAACTTTCTAGCCAAATATCCATCTAAAAGATCAGTTAAAGCAGCGATGATAAACACAATTGCAGCATACAGATTAGAAAGATCAGTTGGCCAATAGAACAGAATTATAAAGACAGGGATTAAAACCAGTCTGATTAAGGTAAGTACATTTGGAAGGTTCAACATACGATGTTCCTAATTATTATTATCTAAACTATTCTACCACTAAGGCATCCAAATGGGACCAAGACATTCTCTTTTTGGTAAATTATAATCACTAGAATAAGAGACATCAATTAGGTACAGACCATAAGGTTTAGCCGTAGGACCAGCTTTTGATCTGTCCTTTGCTTCAAACATATCCTTAAACCATTCTAATGAATTTGTCTTATTTCCAACAGTTAATAAAGATCCTACGATATTTCTTACCATATGCATTAAAAACGCATTTGCTGCAATATCAAAAACTATGTACTGACCAAGTCTTGAGACATTGCAAAAGTGCACACAACGCATTGAGGTACGTGACTCATCATCAGCAGCTCTAAAGGAACTGAAATCATGCTCGCCTAATAGACAACTTGCAGCTTGTTGCATTAGATCAATATCATAGTTTCCCTGATAGATAGAAACGCCTTTACAGAGAATTCCAGGTCTGTTCACAGTGTTTTGAATAATGTAACGGTATCTTCTAGCCTTTGCTGAAAATCTGGCATGAAAACCGTCATCTACGTGTTTTGCCCAAGTTACAGCTATATCATCAGGAAGATTAGTATTAGTGCCCATGATCCAGCCACGATCGGGACGTTCTTTAGTTACGTCAAAATGAATAACCTGGCCTGTAGCATTTACACCAGCATCAGTTCTTCCTGCACATTGAAGTTCAATTTTTTCGTCAGCTACAATCGACAATGCTCTTTCAAGCTCACCTTGAACGGTCTTTAATGTGGTCTGACGTTGGAAACCTGCGTAGTTACCGCCTTCGTATTCAATACCTAAAGCTATGCGCACTGTTTAATTTCCTTTAAAAACCTTAAATTTAGCTACAAAATAAGTAATACCAGTTACTAAAACCATAGCAATGATTAAAGCAGGATAGTTGCTTAAATTTAGAATATATAACATGAACCAGACAAAGATATTTCTTAAAATTAGAGTAGATACTGCTAAAGCAAAAAAGGAAAGTATGGAGCCTTTCCTTTTGAAAGTAAAATATCTGTGACCGAAAAATGAAACTAAGAACGCTGTTAAAAACGCAATGGTTGTAATGAAATTTGCGTTCAAGGCTGTTGTAAAAACCAGCACTGTAGTTACCACAAGATCAACTACAGTTGACATTCCACCAACAATTACAAAGCGAATGAGCTCAAAAAAATTCTTTTTGCCATTCGCTTTTTGGTTTGCTAATTCTGAAAGATTTGTATTCTCAGTATTCATTAGTCTTTCTTGTTATATGACAAGCCTACATTGGTTTTAGTTAAACCGTCAGGTACTTCTTTAGACAATGGACCTTTAATCTCAGATACAACATACACAGGTCTACCCTTAATTTCCTGAGTCAAACGACCGATGTACTCACCTAGGATACCAATAGAGATTAACTGAATAGAACCTAAGAACAGGATTGCACTAATTAAAGTGGTATAACCTGGTGTTGGATTTCCAAAGATTATGGTCTTTACAACATTCCAAATCATACAGATTAAAGCTATCACACCAATAAAGCCTCCTATGTATGACCATACCTTAAGTGGTAATGATGAGAAGGCAAAGATACCATCTAAAGCAAAGTTCCAGAGCTTCCAGTAATTCCACTTGGTAGTACCTGCTACTCTTTCAGGTCTCTTATAACCTACACCTTTTGAGGTAAAACCAGGCCATGCATATAAAGCTTTCATGAAACGGTTTCTTTCTCTTAAGGTCTTTAGAACATCAATGATCTTTCTATCGATTAAACGGAAGTCACCTACGTTTGCAGGTATCTTTACTCTGCCTGATAACTTGTTAAAGACATAGTAGAAGCCCTCTGAGGATACTCTCTTTGTACCTGTATCCTTTGAGCGGTCTTCACGTACACCATAGACGTTATCCACCCCATCATCTCTCCAGATACGAATGAAGTCGAGTACTAACTCTGGTGGATCCTGTAAATCTACATCAATAGGTACAATTGCATCAGCATGTACAATGTCTAAAGCTGCTGACATTGCAGCTTCCTTACCAAAGTTTCTTGATAATCTGATTAAACTTATCTTGTTATCTGTCTTTTGCATGTTTTCGATAAGTTCTACAGTGTTATCCTTTGAACCGTCATCAATGAAGACAATCTCAATATGATTAAGTTCACTTGCTAACTTTTCATTTACAGTCTTAACAAAGGTCTCAACGGTTTCATGCTCATTGTAGACTGGTACAATTAAAGCTACTTTATAATCATCTTTTCTCATGACACTGATCCTTTTAATCAGTTAAGAACTCATGGCGAGATGACGGATTAGTCTTAAAATGTCCGCCAAGTGCTGTAGTTGTTGTTTCAGAGGTCTGATCTCTTACGCCTCTAGATTTTACACAATAATGGGTTGCAGTGATGCTTACAGCAACATTTTTAGTATTTAATAATGTCTGCAGAGCCACTTTAATCTGCTGAGTCATTCTCTCTTGGACTTGAGGTCTGTGACCAAAGAACTGGACAATACGATTGATTTTTGATAAACCGATAATTTTGTCTGATGGCATATAAGCTACTTTTGCGTAACCATCCATAACTACAAAGTGATGCTCACAGGTTGAAGTAACTGTTATGTTGTCTACTTTAACCATTTCATCAAAATGCATTTTGTTGTCAAAAACACTTACTTTTGGGAAATTTCTGTAATCAAGACCAGAAAAGACTTCATCGACAAACATCCTAGCTACACGGGTTGGTGTTTCTCTTAAGGAATCATCATTAAGATCAAGACCTAAAGTATTCATGATCTCTGACATATTTTTCATGATAATATCTTTCTTCTGTGAAGAGCTAAGACCATTATCATGCCATGGTGTCTCAAGACCGCATTCAATTAAGGCATCACGAACCATGACGGCTTCACTAGACAATTCTTTATCAGATTGAGCTTCCATTATATGTTTTCAATTCCTTTTCAATATTAAAGTGCAGATGTCTGTGTTCAAGATCAAACTTTCTAGCAAGATGATCACCTAAACGTTTGATTCCCCCCTGCTCAGAGGCATGATGTCCTACAACAAAAACTGGGGTACCACTTTCTTTAGCAAAATGATATGTCTGCTCATGTACATCTCCGGTTACTAAAGCATGGAATGAAGGTTTCATATTCTCGTCTAGTAAAAAGGAGCCAGAGCCTGAACATACGGAGATGTTACTTAATAAAATGTTTTCATCACAATCACCTAAAACGTCAACTCTAGTATGCAGACTGTCTGCTAAAAGAGTCGCAATATCTTTTACAGTTTTGGGTTCAGATAAAATCCCCTGCATTGCAACTGAACGAGGATTGCCCTGTTCTATATAATCGACCTCAGAGAGAGACAACAAATCACATAGGTATCTGTTGTTACCGACAACATTATGAGCATCTAATGGAAGATGGTAGGCCAATAAATTGATATTTGCCTCTAATAGAGCATTCAATCTGTCTTTAAAAGGACCTACAACTGGTAGCAACTGTCCCTTCCAAAACAGACCATGATGAACAATGAGAGTATCTGCACCTTCTTCAACAGCTGCATCAATTGTCTCTAATGAAGCTGTAGCAGCTGTTGCAACACAGGTACATTCTTTAAAGCCTTCAACCTGAAGACCATTTAAAGAAGGATCTGAAAATGATCTGACATCTAAGTATTCATCAAGATAGATTTTAAGATCTTCAAGTAACATTAAATGATCCTCATACAAGGTTAATTGAAAGAATTTATAAAGACAGAATTCTGCAGTCTAGACCAACTTTAGCCTTTGCGCTTCTGCAAATTGCATCAGCAGCCTGTTTTGTTTTTGCAGTACCTGCAAATACTCTTACCATAGATTTGCCATTGATATTAACGCTCTGAGTCTGAGCATTAAAACCAGCCTTTTTGAGCTTAGCTACGTTCTCTGTAACATATGACTTCTGAGAGAAAACACCAATTTGAGCAGCAAAAGTGCCAGTTACTAAATTTGATTTAGGAGCAGTTTTTGCTGGAGACTGTACCTTTAGCTTATTAGCATTTGCACTTTGTGTTGCCTGTAATCTTGATGACTTTAAAGTCTCTGTTTTAACAGTATTTGACTTTGGAGCCTGAAGGGCAACTTTAGTACTTGCTGATGGTAAAGTAGAGGTATTGCTTGTAGCAGTTGTAGCTACAGTTGCTGAATTTTTAGCACCAGTAGGTGTTGCTGTCTCAAGATTTGCACTGGCAAACATATTGTCGTTTGGGACTTCTAAATCAGGGGTAGCCTGATTTGAATTAGAAGTATTAGCCTCCTGATTGTTATTTAAAGCATCAAATGGAGATGATGATGGAGCATCCTTTTGTACATTTGATAGAGAATTTGCTGAACCTTTAGTATCATCAATTGGAGCTTCTAACATATCGCTATAATTAGTTTCAATTGAATCTGAATTACCAGCAGTTACTAATTGACCATTAGTATCAGTTACAGCACCATTTCGATTGATAGCAATGGCATTGTCATCTTGAGGCTTGCTATTGTCCTTATCATTCATATTTAGGAAAGGAAGTAGGATCAATACAATAGAAATAACTACCAAGATACCTACAACACGATTTCTAATATTCTTTGTAATGCTCATTTACATACCTATTTAATTTCAAGTGCATCCATTGCTTCGCTTACAGTTACAAAAGAGCCTAAAACAATAATTTCATCATTTTCATTAGCATCTTTTAGTACTTGCTCTACTGCCTTATCTACATGGTCAAATGCCTTAATTGAAGAAGCATCAACCTTATCAGACAGCAATGCTGATCTGATCCTCTCTACGTTTTCTCCTCTTTGAGTATGCAAGGTCGCTACGTAGAAACCATCGAAGCAATGTTTTACAATTTTTAGAACTGACTCGATATCCTTATCTTTAAGCATACCGATAACAGCATAACGTTTACCTAGTTTGTGGCGCTTATCTAAAGTCTTAGCAAGATGAGTTGCTGCAGGAGGATTATGAGCTACATCTAAGTACAACATAGGCTTAATGCGCACTAACTGCATACGACCTGGAAGACTTGTAGTCCTTAAAGCCTCATCAATTCCTTCGAAAGTGATCTTTACGCCCTTTTCCTTTAATAGAGTAATCACTCTCATCGCTATTGGAGCACAGCAGAATGGGATCTTTGGATATGGTAATGAGAAAGTAGCAATATTTATAGGAGACTTTTGAATATAGGAAAAGCCATCAATAAACTCACCTAAAAAGTCTTTTCCCTGTACATGCAACTCAGCATGAAGCTCTTCTGCTCTTTTTTTAATCACAACATAAGCTTCATCCTCAACTTCACCTAAAACGACCTGACAGTTGTTTTTGATGATGCCTGCCTTTTCAAAAGCAATTTTACCAATAGTATCGCCTAAGATCTTTGTATGATCAAGTCCAATAGATGTAATTACAGCAATATCAGCATCAAGAGCATTTACAGCATCCAATCTGCCGCCTAAGCCAATTTCGAGAACAACAGCTCCGACCTTAGCTCTAGAAAAGCAAACTAAAGCTGCAAGAGTTGTGTATTCAAAATAACTTAGATTGATATCACCTGCTGTCTTATGAACTATCTCAAAAGCTTGTGAAAGTTCTTCATCAGTAACATCACTTCCACCGATGTTTACTCTTTCATTGAATTTATGTAGGTGAGGAGAAGTGTAAAGACCTGCCTTAATACCACTGTAATTTAATGCAGCAGCAATAAGAGCACTTGTAGAACCCTTGCCATTGGTTCCGGCAACTTCGATTACAGGAATTGATTTGAAAATGGTTAAATTAAGCTTTTCTAGAACTTGTTTGATTCTATCAAGTCCTAGTTCAATTTTATCAGGATCAATTCCGTCTAGATAATCAAGCCAGGTCTTTAGGGAACCTGGCTTTGCATTGATGTCTTGACTACTCATTAAATCTTAATGTCCGAATTAGTCAATTCTGCCATTACAGGAGCATTCTGACCTGATGACTTCTTTCTTGATTTAGAGCCACTCTTAACTTCTACTAAAGGAACGCTAGGATCGTGACTTCCTAAAAGAAGAGCAACTAAATCAGCAAGCTCATCTCTCATTTGAGCACGAGGAACGATCTTATCAATTGCGCCCTTTTCTAATAAGAACTCAGCTCTTTGGAAACCTTCAGGTAACTTTTCACGAACGGTCTGCTCAATAACTCTAGGACCAGCAAAACCGATCAAAGCATTAGGCTCTGCGATATTGATATCACCTAACATAGCTAAAGAAGCACTAACACCACCCATGGTAGGATCGGTCATAACGCTGATAAATGGAAGACCTGCTTTTGCAAGTCTCGCCAAAGCTGCTGAGGTCTTAGCCATCTGCATTAAAGAGAATAATGACTCCTGCATACGAGCACCACCTGATGTAGCAAAGCAGATAAGTGCTCTATGAGTCTTTAAACATTCTTCAACAGCAGCACAGAATCTTGCACCTACAACAGAGCCCATGGAACCTGCCATGAAATCAAACTCGAAAGCACATGCAACGACTGGTAAACCTTTTAAGGTACCTTTAATTACAACTAAAGCATCTTTTTCGCCAGATTTTTTCTGAGCAGCAACAAATCTGTCTTTATATTTCTTAAGATCTTTGAATCTCAAAATATCCTTTGGCTCAAGCTCTCCTGCGATCTCTACTCTACCTTCTTTATCTAAGAAAGAATCTAAGCGTACGCGTGCACGGATGTGCATATGGTGTCCACACTTAGGACATACATTGAGATTACGCTCTAGCTCTGCTCTATAAAGAACCTGATCACATGCAGAACATTTTGTCCATACACCTTCAGGTATTTCGTGCTTAGTAGTGCCGCTGATAGAAGATGTTGTTTTCTGAATTAAATTCTCAAGCCAGCTCATAGATAATCCTGTTACAAAAAACACTCATGCATAAGAACATGAGCTTTTTATGAAAAAAACTGAGTGCATTTTATCACACCTAAGAATATTGTTACAGTTTTAAACAAACTTAATCGTTTTGCCTCTTATTTTCTGTAAATATCAGCAAATAAATCTAAAGCAAATTTAGCACCTGAATATGAATTATCTGATTTAAAGATGTATGGGATGATTGTTTATTGAGAACTTGTGTGAAAAGACAAGATTTAAGACTCTTCACACAAGTAAAAACTTATGGGCAATTAACGAGGAACTTTCCATCCAGATTTGTCTTTATAGATCTGATCTGGTTGCTCTCTAAAGTGTTTGCTCAAAAGTAAATCAGACTTAATTTCGTCGATTATTGACTCTGGAAGACCTTCAATTAAGTTCTCTACTTTTTGAGTGTACGCAAATGAGTAAACCTCATAATCTCCAATCTTTTGAGGTTTTGAATCGAGTTTAGTGATCTTATCTACAGCAAAGTTGCCAATCTTAATTCTAGGTCCCATGATAAAGCTTGCCGACTGAAGATAAGGCCTAATCTTGTCTGTAAAAGAAATCTGATAACCTGCAACTTTATATAAAGTACCATCATCAAAAGAACCACGTTTTACAAGCTTGTCAAAAACACCTTCTTTTAGCTTCATGTATCCTGCCTTTTCAAAGAGCTTAGCAAGCTTAAGTTCGTGCTGATACTTAGCTTTATAGTTGTCAGTACCATAATCGTGTTTGTACTGTAAATTCAGCATCTTTTCGTCCCCTTTAGCTAAAGGATCATCTGATGGCACTGGAATGATAAATACCCAATTATCTTTGGTAGCAGAACTATCAACCTCTCCAGGAATAGGGATTGAAACTTCCTGTTTTTGTAAATACTTGTTTAAGGCTTTTGTACAATCACTCTCTGATGGACCACTGCATCCTGTCAGGATAACGGTAGCTGCAACTATAGGAGCAAGAACTCTTGATAATTTCATAAATAACCTCTTAAGAAAAAATAAACTAAATTTGTTAAGATCAGTATATTACATACCGTTTTTAGAAAATCAAGAGAATTTTTTGCCTTTTTGAGGATTATAAAAAGACAAAAAAAGGCTACAGAAAACTGTAACCTCTTATGAATGAAATTGAGCTAGATCATAAATCAGATTTTTAGCTCATACTAGAAGAATAAAGAACCTTTTACAAAGAAGTTCCAGTCATTATCTAATCTTGCCTTAGAGATCTTGCGTCCATCGTGATCGTAGAATCTGATGTCTCTATCAAAAGTGTAACCTACACCAATCTTAGCTGAGAACTGATCTGCTGGAGTTACAACTAAAGAACCTTCTGCTGATGCTGATCTTTCCTCAATGTAACCTTTTCTTACATATACAGAGTTGTCTTTTAACTGATAAGCAGGATCGCAGTTTAAAGCTAACTCACCGTTTATAGCAAAGTACTGATTAAATCTGTAAGTTGCAGTATTCTTTGGGAAACCTAAAACAAATGATAATCCATCAGACTTTGGATTAGAGAAATTAACTTGAACAATAGGATAAGCCTTGCTGTTATACTCATTGATAACACCACCAGCACCTAAAGTTAAAGATAATTCATCATCATAATGATAAGTTAAAGCAGCATTAGGATTGATGTTGTAGTTCTCTGTTGGGTGGAAATCGTCTTCCCAGTTTAATGATGCACCTAAATATAAGAAATAGCTCCAACCGTCATCACCTAAAGCATCACCATGATGGATATTGCCGTAAAGTGACTTTAGGTTATCGATGTTCTTTGAATGTTGGAAGCTGTAATTACGGTTAGAGAAACCTAAAGTAAAGGTATCATTACCTCCTTCTAAACCGTAGATAGTAGTCTTAACATCCTGACCATTCTTAAAATTGGTATCAGAACTAGAATAATAAGGATTTAAGAAAAAAGAAGCCTGTGCTGGAAGAGTTAAACAAACTAAGGTTGCAATAGCTAATTTACGCATGATAATTTCCTATAATGTTTTAAATATGCAGAGTTATTAACAGAAATATATAGTATTTAGTAGAAAATTCGATCTTTACTCTGAAAAAATTGCCATGATAATACTACTAACTTAATTACTACTCAACATATTGGACTAGCCTTTACTTAGCATTGTGTCAGCTTTGTATAATTGCATTTACAATAGTTAACTGTAATGAATATCTATTCTGCTAAGAAGCTGATGAACTTTATGTACTTTACAACAATTAAACTGCCAGTCTAATAAATGCTATAAATAAAAAAATCACATCATTTAACTAGATGATGTGATGAAAAGAGTAATGTTAATTCTTATCTGTTAAAGATGAAGACAGAAAAATATCTCATTACACATGCATGTGCTTAACTCTATCATGCTCTTCAGAGCGTTTAGCATCATTGAATCTGTCTAAAGTACCAACTAGATAACCTGTTACACGACGGATACGCTGAAACTTAACACCAGTGCCAACCATACCCTGATGATCAGGTCTTAATCTGCAATAATTTTCCATAGAAACCTCCATCAAAGTTACGAAAAGTTTACTACTTTTATAGATAAATGTGATCGATAATTATTCTTAATAAGAATAATTATCATTAGCTACTGTGATTCTGAAAAAAAATTTTAATTTTAGAGGCTCCAAAATATTGTTTTGTGCTATATTTTCACGAAATTTAACAAGCCTTGATGGAAATTAATCATGCTTAAAAAGAATATAGTTTTAGCAATTTTAATGTCTAGCCAAGTTGCTTTTGCAGCAGATAATTCGGCAGATATGAACGACAAAATCACTCAAATGCGAGGCACCATTGATAGCATCAATGGAGAGCTTACAAATCAAAGAGCCGCAATGAGTGATCTTAGAACTGATATAGAACGTTCTAACAGTAACTTAAAGAAACAAATTTTTGATGAATTAAAAACAATTCAGAGACAGAATCAATCTTTATATGATTCAATGGTTTCAGAAAAAGAGCGTGACGGAGGAAAAATGAACGTCAAGCCACTGAGAAACTATGATCTTCAGACACCTGACGGCAAGATGATTTTAGGTGGAGAAGAGTATGTTTACGTTAAAGAAGCAAATGCAACCATAGCTGCTCGTATTGATACTGGAGCATCTCAATCATCTATTTCAGCTTCAAATGTAACTGAGTTTGAACGTAACGGCAAAAAGTGGTTACGTTTTGACGTTATTCACAATGACAGAACTATCGAAGTTGAAGCTCCTTTTGTAAAACAAACTAAATTAAGGCAGTCTTCAATTGAAGGCTACAGCTACAGACCAATCGTAAGACTAAACGTAAAGATTGGTGATTACTCAACAGCAGCTGAATTCAACTTGATTGATCGTACACAAATGCAGTACGCCCTTCTAATCGGACGTACCTTACTTACTGACATCGCAGTTGTTGATGTTTCAAGAAAAGATGTACAGCCAAGAGCTGATAAAAACGGTCTGCTCATCATCTGTACTGATGACTACAACGAAAACAAAAAGAATGGCATTGATGTCAACGAAAAGTATGACAAGATGGTCAAGGAAAATGAAGGGGGTCAGAAAGCCTTCCCTGCATCAAATGATACTCAGAGCTTAGGAACTAATCCTGAAAGATCACTTCCATCTGTAAGCAATAAGATTGAAAAAGAGCAAGGAAGTCTTCCTAAAGAGAAAATAGATAAAAAGAAAGCTACTGCTGATGAAAGTAAAGATGCGTCCCCCAAGAGCTCTGATAAAAAGAAGGCTGCAAAAGCTGACAGTAAGAAAAATAACCACAAGAGTAACTAGTTAAGAAGGAATAATCATGGCTTCCCGCGGTCTGTTTTATTTTGTAACAGCAATTTTATTTCTGGCAGGTATTCTCCTAATTGCTTACCAGAGAATTACATTTGATATTCCTTTCGTTCCTAACGTAAAGAACGAAATTTGGACAGTAGAAGCAAAAGTAGAATTTGAGCCAGAATCTAAGAAAGCATCTGAAGTTGTATTAGCTCTACCTGCAGTTCAGCCTGGCTTTACTGCGTTAAAGCAAAACACTGCAAGTTTAGGTTATGGTGTTAACTACGTTCAAAGAGATGGTTCAAACTATGTTGAGTGGACCAAGCGTGACCCCCAAGGTATGCAGATCTTATATTACAGATCTGATGTTCTTGTAGATAAAGACGCAACCGACTCATCAATGATCGTACCTGCTCTTGAGCAGAACACTGAGCAGGAGCCTTATGCAACCGCTATGAGTGAGATTGCACAGATAGCCCTGCAACGAAGTTCAAGCCCATTCTCATTTGCAACTCAGGTTATTCATGAAATCAACCAAGATAGCGAGATCAACACTTTACTATTCACTAAATATAAGAGAGCAGATCTTCTAGTTCACATTCTTCAGGTTGGTAAAGTTCATGCAAGAACCGTCGGTGTTCTAGAGCTTCGTGACGGCAGACGTAATCAAAAATTAAAGAATTATGTTGCTGTTTTTGATGGCTCAACCTACAAGATTTTTGATCCAACCACAGGTCAGACCGGTCTTAAAAAGAATCAGATGATTTGGACTGACAACGGTAATTCACTACTTGATATCACCGGTGGTCGCAATGCTCGTGTAAGTTTCACTACTTTAAACCACTCTGTAAGCGCAATTGAAGCAGGTATGAGAAAAGCTAATGTTAATTTAGCAGCAGGTGAAGAGTTAGTTCCTCTTTCACTGTCAGCATTGCCTGTTGAAGAGCAATCTTTATTCAAAGGCTTATTACTCTTACCAATTGGTGTTGTAATCGTAGTGTTTTTACGTGTCTTAGTTGGTATTAAGACCTCTGGTACATTCATGCCTGTTCTGATTGCAATGTCATTTTTACAGACCTCTTTAGTTGTGGGGCTAATCGGATTTGTGGCAATTGTAGGTGTAGGTCTTATCGTAAGATCATGGCTGTCTCACTTGAACTTGCTTTTAGTGGCTAGAATTTCAGCGGTGATTATTACGGTTATCGCCCTAATCGGTATGATTTCATTCTTTACCTATAAGATCGGTTTAACCGAAGGCGTTAAGATCACCTTTTTCCCAATGATCATTCTGTCATGGACTATTGAAAGAATGAGTATTCTATGGGAAGAAGAAGGCTACAAAGAAGTTGTAAAACAAGGTGGTGGCTCTCTATTTGTAGCTGTCTGTGCATACCTTGCTATGAACAGCTTCTTCATTCAGCACATGACCTTCAACTTCTTAGGACTGCAGTTAGTACTTCTGTCTCTAGTTCTAATCATGGGTAACTACACTGGCTTTAGATTAACTGAGATGAAAAGATTCAAGCCATTAGCTTCTCAGATTAAGAAATATAAGAACGGTGATCAAACTGTTCATGAGTCAGTTAGACTTAAAGAAGAATTAAAAGAGTTAAAGTCTGATCCTCACAATGTTTACCGTAAGTGGAAACAAGAGGCTCAGAAAAAGATCAACGATGATGAAAAGAAGGATCATGAATAATGAATCTTCTTAAGACGATTTGTAACATAAAAAACAGGTATGCATCCCCTTTTGAGATGACCGATGACGGCATCATGGGAATGAACCAGAGAAACGTGAACTTCATAGGTCGATACAACAAGAGAAATCTTTTCCCTCTAGTTGATAACAAGCTTTTAACCAAGCAGATTGCAATGAAGAACCACGTCAAGACTCCTGTTTTGCTAGGTTCTATTCAGAATCAGCATGAGGTGTCTAATGTTTTAAATATAATCGGCGAGCATACAGAGTTTTGTATTAAGCCAGCTCACGGTTCTGGTGGTAAAGGTATCTTAGTGGTTAAAGATAAAAGCAAAACTACAGGTAACTTTATCAAGACCTCGGGACAGGAAATTACAGAGCACGAGCTAAAAAGACATATTACCAATATCTTAGCTGGGCTGTTCTCACTAGGAGGTAAACAGGATATTGCCCTAATTGAGGAGCTTATCCACTTTGATAATGTGTTTTCAGGTTACAGCTATGATGGCGTGCCTGATACTCGTGTAATCGTGTTCCAAGGATTCCCTATTATGTGTATGATGCGTCTTTCTACATCTGCTTCAGATGGTAAAGCAAACTTACACCAGGGCGCTGTGGGTGTGGGTATTTGTGTCAGAACTGGACGTGCTGTAAGAGCTGTGCAGTTTGGTGAGCCTATTAGCATTCATCCTGATACTGATAAGGTACTTTCAGAACTGCGTGTACCTCATTGGCATGAAGTGTTAGAACTTGCAGCCTCCTGCTATGACATGTCAGGCTTAGGTTATATCGGTACTGATATTGTGCTTGATAGAGATAAGGGACCTATGTTGCTAGAGTTAAATGCAAGACCTGGTCTAGCTATTCAAATCTGCAACAATGCAGGTCTGTTACCAAGACTGAGACTGATTGAGGCTCTGACAAAAAAACACAGACTGACTATCAAAGAAAGAGTTGCTTTCTCTATGGAGCACTTTGGAGTCTTTGACGAAGACTAGATTAATTTCTGTGAGTCAGATACAAATTTAGATTAAACAAAGAAGGATCAATTGTTTGATCCTTCTTTATTTTTAAATATCTGATATAATTTTTCTATGAGATCTATTGGACTATTTTCATTACTATTTTTCAGTATCGTTGCTAATGCCAACGATTCAGACGGAACTTGTTCTGTAACATACCGTCCAAAGACTAATGAAACAGCTTTTGCTGCTGTAGGTTCATCATTGAAAATTGCAGATAGAACTTGTTTGAGCAATGTCCTAATCATACCTTTCGATACTGAATCTGGTGCAGTTACTATTCCTCAAGGTGAATATCCAAGCATTGGACAGAAAGATGGAAAAGTTCTGTTTTCTGTAAATAACACCTCAGGAATGATGGCAGATTCGTGTTTCTTTTGTGATCCGATTGAATATCTTTTAATCGACAGAAAACGCCCAAAGACTTTATGCTCACTAAGTAAGCTAAATCTTGAGTCATGCGCGAATGACAATTCAATCAGCTATACTGTCACACAAAAATCTCATACTGATCTTGGTCAATGTACTCCATCTTTAGTTTACTTCGGTCGTCAAGGCTCAGTGTTAAAGTTTGCTGTAAATGATTGCAATTCTATTAGCAAACCTACACTTACATATGATTTAACCTTAGGACGCGTTATTCGCTTTTTAGATGACAGATACAGCGTCATCAATGCAGATAACCAGGGTATCTATTACAGACGTATTGGAAAATCTGAACTAAAAAACAATGATGTTGTACCTGAAACTCTAGAGACTACTGATGCAGAATCAAAGAACAATACAGTTGAGATTGCATCCACTAATTTGAAAGAAAAAATAAACTAGGATAATTAGCAATGCTAGTAAAAATCATTGAATTTCTACCAGTAATCATCTTTTTTGTGTCATACAAGATGACATCAAATCTGATTTTAGCTACCACTTTGATTGTAGGATCATGTGTAGTTGCAACCATAGCTGAAGCTATTATTACCAAAAAGCTTTCAAGAATGCAGGTATTTTTAGTCTTCGCAGTGCTGATTTTTGGTGTACCTACGATCCTGTTAAAAGATCCTTCTATCATCAAATGGAAAGTTACTGTCGTAAATATGATCTTAGCCACAGCAATTTTCTTTTTTCAGTTTATTCTTAAGAAGAATCCTTTTGCACTGTTATTAGGAAAAGAGTTACCTCTTCCAGATAAAGCTTTTGCAACACTAAGCGTTTACTGGATGGTCTTCTTCTTTTTCTCAGGGATGTTGAATATAGTAATCGCCTTTTATCTTCCAGATCTTTTTGGCATTACCAAAGAGTATGCAGAAGAATTGTGGGTAGATTACAAAACATTTGGAAATTCCATAATTAACGTTATTTTTGCTTTGTTCACAGGATTTGTTCTCATCAAGAAATACCCTGAATTGCTAAAGAACGATAATAATTTAAATAATAAAAAATAGAACAAGAGGTTTATATGCCAGATCAAAATTTTGGTAACATCAAATATGCAGTGATACCAGTAGCAGGTTTAGGTACTAGATTATTACCTGCAACAAAGGCTATTCCAAAGGAAATGATGCCTTTAGTCGACAAGCCACTTATCCAGTACGTTGTAACAGAGGCAGTAGAAGCAGGTATTAAGAACATCGTTCTTATCACCCATTCATCAAAGAATGCTATTGAGAACCACTTCGATACCTCATTTGAGTTAGAAGCAACTCTTGAGAAAAGAGTTAAACGTCAGCTTTTAGCTGAGGTGCAGAACATCATTCCTAAGGATGTATCAATTCTAAATGTAAGACAGGGCGAATCAAAAGGCTTGGCCCATGCAATTGAATGTGCATTCCCTATCGTAGGAAAGAATCCTTTTGCAATTCTGTTACCTGACGTAATTATTGATGATGCTAAAGCTGATCTGAAAAAAGACAACTTATCAGCTATGATCCGTCGTTTTGAAGAAACTGGAGCACCTCAGATCATGGTTGAGAAAGTACCTGATGAAGCTGTAAGTTCATACGGTATCGTTGATATTGGTGGTAAAGAATTACAGGCTGGCGAGTCTGAGAAGATCAACACTATGGTTGAAAAGCCAAAGGTTGAAGAAGCACCTTCAAGATACGCTGTTGTAGGTCGTTACGTGTTACCTGCTGAAATTTGGTCTTTATTTAAAAAGACCCCTATCGGTGCAGGTGGTGAGTTCCAGCTTACAGATACAATCGATATGTTAATGCATATGACTGATATTCAGGCATATAACATTATAGGTAAATCACATGACTGCGGTAATAAGTTAGGCTATGTAGAGACCTTCATTGAGTACGCTTTACGTAACAGCAAATTATCAGCTGACTTAAAGCCTTTCATTAAGTCATTACTTAAGTAACCTATTGGCCTCTTCATAAGAAGAGGCACATTTTTTCCATCTTTTAGCTGTTCTTATATCCCACACAAAGTATTTACTTCTATCATACTATTTTTTCTCAATTTGCTGAATTTTCTAAAACACGGTCCTATAATGTTCAGACTATTGTGAAGGTGAAAATATGTCTTGGAAAATTTTGCTTGCCATGATGGTTACGTTTGCACTCATGATGAGTTCAAGCTACACCATGTTGATCCCTTTTCTTCCTATATATATGCAAAGTGAGCTAGGAGCAACAGCTGATAACGTAAGTCTGTGGTCCGGAGTTACTTATGCTATTACCTTTGCTATTAGTGCCTTCGTTTCCCCAATTTGGGGTAAGCTCTCTGATAAGATGGGTAAAAAACCAATGATCATCAGAGCTAGCTTTTTACTAGCAATTACCTACTTTTTAGGTGGTATTGTCAGAACTCCTTTTGAGCTATTCTTAGTAAGAGCTTTCCAAGGTATTGCTTCAGGCCTGTGGCCTGCATGTTTAGTTATGATGTCGGCCTGTGTACCTAAGAATAAGATAGGTATCAGTATGGGACTTATGCAAAGCGCTAACATCTGTGGCGGTATCATCGGACCATTATTAGGTGGCATTTTAGCTACAGCTTTTGGTATGAGAAACTCTTTTTATGTTGGTGCTGTAGCTTTATCATTGATTACAGTTACTACAATACTCTTTATTAAAGAGCCACCTGTTGCACCTGAAAAAGAAATCAATAAAGCACAAAACACCTCATACCTTACCTTTATAAAGGATAAGAATATCCTGATCCTGCTGTTATGTGTTTGCATGACTAACTTGGTTATTCTGCAAATTCAGCCTATTGTGTCTCTTTATGTTCAACAACTAAGTCACAACAGTGATAAAGCTGTTTTACTTACAGGCTTTATCATGTCTTTAGGTGGTATAGCAGGAGCTTTAGCCTCACCTTTATGGGGAAAGACAGGTCAAAAGGTAGGCTTTTATAAGACCATTACCTTAGCTTTCATCAGTGCAGGTCTGCTTATGAGTCTGCAAGGTGTACCAAATTCTTTAGTTCTTTTCGGTCTGATGCAATTCTTATGCGGATTGGGATTTTCAGGAATTTTTCCATCTGCTAATTCAATCTTAGTACTGTTAACACCTCCTTCATCAAGAGGTATGGGGTTTGGCAGTTTATTCTCTGCACAAATGATAGGTGGTGCTCTAGGACCTGTTATTGGTGGTGTAATTGTCTCATTCATGAGCTTTAACACTGTTTATATCATCTCAGGTAGCATTCTCTTTGTTATTGGTATCTATCTTAAATTCTTTGCTCCAGAATCATTTAAGCAAAAGGCAAGCTTAACTAAAGATCATAAGATCGAAAGCAGAAACAAAGAATATCTAGATGACATTAAAAAGAAGGCACAAGCTGAGCTCTTAGATGAAAGAGAAAAGGCAAAATAGTATTGTCCTCATATAAATTCTCACAATCAATTCTTACCAAAATTTCGATTGTGAGGACCTTTGAAGATGGTTATCTGTATACTGTTCTAAGTCCACTTACAAATTCAATTATACTGCTCCTAATTATTTCATAGACTTTATATGCATGCTGTTCTTGATTTTTACACATATTTTTCACGCATACTGTTCTTAAAAAGCTAATATATCCTTTTGAACTTTCGAAGTTTTTTTATATCATTTCAGATTATTTATGTAATTTTATATGCATACCGTTCTTGAATTATTTATGCATTTGATCCCCCCTACTATTCCTGATTTTCATGGATTTTTTAATGTTTACCGATCCTCATCTTTTATAAAGAGATCTTAAGTTTATCTACACTCATTCTAAATGCACTTAAGTTAGGCAATAAAGCACTTAATTTGAGCAATATTATCTTTAGTACACCACTTTTAGGGCACATAAAAAAATCACCTTTTTAGCCGTTTATACTGCACTTAAAAATAAGAGATAAAGGTAGTTTGCTATGATAGATAAAACAATTGGTAAACGTATAAAACAGACTTTATATGAAAAGAGAATGACAGGTTTTGAATTAGCTTCAAAAGCAAAAATCTCTGAAGGTGGACTGTCACAGATTATAAACAACAAAATTGTTAACCTGAAAGTTGATACTGCTTTGAGGATCGCAAAGGCGCTTAATGTATCGCCAATGTGGCTACTTTTAGGAGATAAAAGTGATGAGTCTCTGTTCTCTGAGGAGCATCCTGTTATTGGTAGCGACTATTACCCTGTACCTCGATATGAAGTAACATTTGATCCTAAGACTGATACTGAGCCAAAATTTGTTGAATACAAATATGACAGACTGTCACTCTTCCATAAGTCTTATTTTGAGAAATATGGGATCAGAAGTTGCGCCTTTTGTAAAAGTTTTAAGGTAACAGGCGACAGTATGGAACCATTAATTAAAAATGGCGACTACGTGATCGTAGACTGCGATCCCAAATTAAAAATAGTAGATGGTGATATCTATGCTTTCTGTGACGTTTCAGGATTGCATGTAAAAAGACTTATTGCTCCTCTTCGTGGAGGTCTGATCATAAGATCAGATAATCGTCTCTATGAGGATGAGTTCTTATCGAAAGAAGAGGTGTCCTCAATTAGAGTAATTGGTCATGTAATAGATAGAGCAGGCTCAATTATCGGAGCATAGGTAAGCTAAATTTATTCTTTTGATTTTTATTAGCTTTTAGGTCAAATATTAGAAATTTATCTATCTAATTTTTAAGCAATTTTACAATTTAAAAATATTTTTTTATATTTTAATAAGTTAATATCCAAAATCACCTCTATAAAGTAGTAAAAATATCGTTAAATTTGTATAATTTCATAAATTGTTATCCACCTTTCTGGGTAACACTTTGGATCACATGGATATCATTATGAAATTTACAGATAAGACTATCAGAGCTCTTAATGTTCCTGAAGACAAGAGTTCTATTAGAGTTACCATCACTGACAACTTATCAGTTCTAGCTAGAAAATGCGCAAATGGAAATATCACTCGTTCTTACTGCTTTAGAACCACTATCAATGGCAAACGTCATCAGGAATTTTTAGGATCAGTCTCAGACGTAACTCTTGATATGGCATTAGCAATGCTTAAAGAACGTTATGATCTTGCACTGAAAGGTTATAAGCCTAAAGAGTACATTAAAGAATATAATCAAAGACTAGCCGTTAAACTAAAAGAACAAGAGTACACACTTCAAAATACTTATGATGATTTCTTACGAACAAAATCTTATTCAAAAAATACTATAAAACATCTTCGTGTGGTTTTATCCAAGTTAGGTACTATAAAAGACAAACCCTTAGCAAAGATAACTTTTATTGAAGTCAGAGATATCATTAACAGCGCTATTTATTCAAATAAAATAACTGTTGCAAAAACAATTGCTGATTTCTTTAATCAGCTTGTAGATTTTGCAGTTAATAACGAGAAATTGGAAAATAACAATTTTCAAAAACTAAAAAAGCTGATCCCCTCTCATACAGTCACACATTTAAAATCTGTAGATCCTGACTTTCCTGAAGATGGAATAAAAAAAATATTATCAGAGGTTTTAAGTAATTTTAAGAATCAAAGATATGTAAATTACATAATCTTCGGGTTCTTTGTTTTAGTTCGACCTATTGAAGCAGCATCTGTTGAATTAGAAGATATTGACAATAAAAACAATGTAATCAACATTAAGAAAACAAAAACAGGAATAAATAATTTTAAGGTACCAATAACACCTGAATTTAAGCTTCTTTTAGACAAGATCTGCGACGAAGAACGACCAGGAAGAATATTTAAAATAGCTCCTGAGACAATCAGAAGTAAAACCTTAATCGAATTAAAAAAACATAACATTGATTTTATGCTTCATGGTTGGAGAGCTGCGGGAATGGCATGGATGGTTCATAATGGCATTAACTTATTCACAGCTGAAGCATGTCTAACTCATGCTATTGGTAACGCAATCACAAGAGCTTACATGCGATCATCATTGCTTCAAGAAAGACGTGAAGCTATGGAGAAGTGGCATAAGTTTTTGTATGGAGTGCTAAAAGAGCTAAAATATTTTTAGTGATTAACATCACATTTTTATTATTTTGCTCAAATATAAACTTCAATATCGAGCTTTATTAGTAATTATTCCTAATATTTTTATTTTAAACTATTTTATAACATGTTGATTTATCGTTATTTTTAACCGTTGACATCCTTGTTGACCCCTGTTAGAATTACTTTGTAACATGAAATAACTGTATATATAGATTGTTACGTAAATTTCATCGATAATCCTGTAAGAAGAAGCACCTCATTGTAGGTGCTTTTTTCGTTTCTACACACTAATTTTATTTTTGCGAGGTATTTCATGTTAGATGCGGTGTTTAACTCATTAGCACCATACTGTTACTACCTTGCGGCAGGAATAATCGCATGTATCGTAGCTTTATGCTTTGACATCTTAAAAGGGCAGCCTCCTGAGAACTACAAGAAATGTATTGAAGCTGTCCTCTGTGGATGCATTGCTTTTGCTTTGTGTGGGTGGGTACAAAGTCATTACTCAAGCATAACTAAGTCTGACTGTCTGTATCTTGCTGTTGGTATTGGTGCAATCGGTGCAGGTCGCATTACAGAGATCACTCTTAAACTTGTACTGAAGCGCTTTAATCTTAACGAGGATCATTATGCCAAAAAAGATTAAACGCTCATTTAGTCATTGTTTATGTTTGACAGTGATGTGGTCTGTTGAGATTGGCTTAGCCGTTGTGCTTTCTGCTAACGGCTTTGCTTGTTTGTACATGTTCATTTCTCTACTGGCCTTGTTAGGCTGTACTTTCTTTGGACATCAATCATCATGATTTTACGTATTCCAATGCCAGTAAGTGCTAATGCTCGTTTAACGAGATCTTACAGAGGTAGAGGAATGGTTGAGACATCAAAGTACCGTTCATGGAAAGAACAGGCAATTTGGTTAATCAAATCTCAAATAGATAAACCATTCTCCCCTGAAGCAAAAATCCACGTTGATGTAACTCTTCATTTTCCTGACAAGCGCAAACGTGATGTAGACAATCCTATGAAAGGTTTTCTTGATGCATGCTCCATTGCTGGCGTCTGGAATGATGATTCACAGGTAGATGTTTTAAACATCAGACGTGGAGAGATCCACCCTCATAACGGCGAACTAATAGCAACAATAACTGAGATTTTATAAATGAAAGTAAGTAGTCATGGTATTGCTCTTATAATGAACTTTGAAGGCTTAAGGACTACAGCATACAAGCCCGTATCAAGCGAAAATGGATGGACAATCGGTTATGGTCATCATGGCCCTGACGTTAAAAAAGATTCTATCTGCACTGAGATTGAAGCAGAGCGTATTTTAAAAGCAGATCTTAAAAAGGTCGAAAAACAGGTTATAGCAGCATTAAATGCTGATGAACTTGAAGTTACTCAAGGTATGTTTGATGCCCTCTGCAGTTTACTCTTTAATCTATCGGGAAAGAAAACAAAAGACGGGCGATGGTTATCTCCTATTCAGGTTTTAACAGGTTATAAACTTTGGGCTAAGATGAAAAAAGGCGATAAGTACGGCGCATCGCTTGAGTTCTTAGATATTAACAAAGCAGGCGGTGTAGTTCTGCCAGGGTTAACAAAGAGAAGACAGGCTGAACAGAAACTGTTTCTGTCTTAAGATTTCCACGTGTTCAGGTGCTTGTGACAATATGTCTCAGGTATTTGAAAATCTCCTTCTTTGCTGTCAGAAGTAAAACAGACAGCTCACACTTATGAGTGGTTTACTAGTCTTTGTTGGTTTCGCTAGTAGATTGCTCATAAGTGTGAAGCGAACGTTATCTTTAATTGATATGTAACAATTCATTAGTTTAATAAGGGGTTTGCTTCACACCTTAATTGTCCAATAGCTCAACAGGTCAGAGTATGCCTATTTATTATGTTAAATTTTAAATACACAATTCTTACTGCTTTTATTTTATTGTTTATTGCTGGAGCTTGCTTTGGAGTCACCATCACAGCCAAGCATTACAGAGCCGAAATTGCTCAAATGCAGACTGAAGCTATAAAAGCAGAACACGAAGCTACAGTTAAGCAGCTTAATATAGAACATGAATGGCAAGCTAAACAGGAACAGGCTGACAAAGAGGCTACAGATGAGATTAACAAGATTAAAGACAAGTACAATGCTGCTATGTCTAAGTTGCATGCTACTACTAACAGCATGCACTCAGACAGTGGCAGTTCCAACAGAACAACATTGTCCACAAATACCACTTCTACCAGAGAAGCTAAAGCAACCTGTGAATGTAGACAACTTAGACAAGAGCGAAGAGCTCTTGCAGAGTATGTCCTTAAGCTCTCAGCTAAGTGTGATGAGATTGCAGTTGAGCGGAATGAGTTAAGTAAACGATATCAAAGCTTAACGGAGTAAACATGAATATAACTCAAGCCTATACATTAGGATTTTGTTGTGGCTTAGGTTTTAGTTATCATAAACTCCGTAAATTAAGTTTTGATGCTTCTACAAACAATCCATATTGGATAACGACCAAGAAAGGAAAGCATTTTCTCATTGACGAAGATGGAGTTATTCAAAGTGGCAGGTTTAAAAATCAACCAATAAATTTATTAAGTGCCAACAATGTAAAAAATAATGGACAGACAAAAGCGTTTTCAAGATGGAATATTCTTGAGAAAAAGAAAGAACGAACTCGTTTAGTTTTAACCGCATATAAACAAATACAAAAAGGCGCTAAGAAAGTTCAGATTTCCAATTTAAGAAATGATTTAAAAGAATATGGTGGTTCTAATAATATAACTATTGATAAGGGTATTGCTTTACCTAAACATAAAGGTTATGGATTAGAACACATAGCAGATAAACATGGAAATAAAGCAGTTTATGAAGTGTTAAACGCTGTGGCTAATGGACAGATTGTTAGATATATTAAATCAAATCAAACAGTAGCAATACAACACAATGGTTATGAAGCAATACTATCTTTAAGAGAAGGAAAAAGACAAAAGACATGGTTGTTAACAGGATATGACATCATACCGTAAAGGTGAATATATCGCTTGTTAATCGAGGTTCGGTATACCTACAAATCTAGGCGTACGGTTTTTTCTTCCTAGAAATGGAGCTTTACGGTATTTACTTAATTATAGTTTAGCTTTTCTGATTTTTCAAAACGGTGTAATCATGCCAAAACTAAATCCAAAAGAAGAAAAGTTTTGCATTGCTTACGCTTCTAATGCAAATGCAAAACAATCTGTAATAGATGCCGGCTATTCAATGAAAGGAAATGCAGCAGGCTCTTATGGTTATAAGCTGTTGCAGAAAAAACATATCAAACAGAGAATTAAAGAACTAGCTGATGAGGCTAATTCAAAACTTATTGCAGATAAAAACGAAATTCAAAAAATCTTAACCTCAATCGCTCGTGGTGAAGCTAAAGAAGAGCAGTTAATGGTAGTTAGCAATAAAGGAATGGGTGACGTTGTTCACGACTTTAAACTACCTTCTAATTTTGACCGCATCAAAGCAGCAGATCTTCTAGCTAAGATGCAGGGTGCTTATGATACTTCAACTAATGTTAATGTTTCCCCTGTAATAATCGTTGGTGAAATGCCTGATGACTACTAAAGTTTCACAATTGCTTGATATAGTTGGTCACAATTATGGCGATTGGTGGAACACAAAGAAACGTTATGTAGTCTGTAAAGGTTCAAGAGCTAGTAAGAAATCAAAAACAACCGCTTTGTGGCTTATATACCACATTGTAAAAATGCCATTAGGTAATGCACTTTGTGTAAGACGTTACCAAAACACCATCAGAGACAGTCAGTTTTCTGATCTGCAGTGGGCATGTGAACGATTTGGTATTAAGAACTACTTCACATTCAAGACCTCCCCTCTTGAGATTGTTTACAATCCTACAGGTCAAAAGATCTTGTTTCGTGGATTAGATGAAGGTCAGAAGATCACTTCTATTTCCGTGCCTAAAGGTTATCTTTGCTGGGTATGGATTGAAGAAGCGTATGAGATTGTAGACGAAGAAGCTTTTAACAAGTTAGACGTGTCTTTTCGTGGTCAGATGCCTGATGATTACTTCATCAGAATTATGATCACCTTTAATCCATGGTCTGAACAGTCATGGTTAAAGTCACGCTTTTTCGATGAACCTTCCGAACTTACATTTACCAAGACAACTAATTACCTTTGTAACGAGTGGTTATCAGATGCCGATCATGCTTTATTTGAAGACATGAAAAAGCGCAATCCTCGCAGATATAAGATTGAGGGATTAGGTGATTGGGGTATTGCAGAAGGCCTTATTTATGAGAATGTAGAATGTCGAGAGTTAAACGACAGAGACTACATTGGAGCACCTCGCAGATATAAAGCGTTCTTTGGTTTGGATTTTGGTTTTACTGATCCTACAGCTTTCGTTGGTGGATTTGTTGATACTGAGAATAAAGAGATTTTTATCTGTTATGAGCTATATCTTACCAATGTTACCAATCAAGAGATTGCAAAACACATAAAGGATGACATTGGATTAAGAGGTGAACCTGTTTATTGTGATGCTGCAGAGCCTAAATCTATTGAAGAATTGCGTAGAGTTGGTATCAATGCAAAACCAGCTCCTAAAGGTCCTGATTCTGTAAATTATGGTATTCAAAAGATACAGAACTACAAGATCATCTATTCTCCTAGATGTACAAACTTTGAACATGAAATCAAAAATTACTGTTGGGAAAAGGATAGATTAGGTAAACCAACAAACAAACCTAATCATGAGTTCAGCCATTGTCTAACTGGTGATACATTAGTCATGACCGAATTCGGTGAAATTCCAATAAAAAAACTCGTAGGAAAAGAAGGACAAGTTGTTTGTTATGACGGTAAATGTCATACATTAACTCACTTCTATGATTGTAGATTAACTAGAAAGAATGCTCCTATTCTGAAAATTGAATTTGAAGATGGTAGATATCTAAAGTTAACCCCTGATCATTTAGTAATGACTAAATTTGGTTGGAAAAAAGCTGAAGATCTAACGCTAGATGATGAGATTTTATCTGTTTATAGTTAAACTATCTTGTAGTATTGAGGTTAACTATGGAATATCAATATTTTAACAATCAAAAATTTTGTAAATATCCAGGTAATGTTTATTGGCAAAACACATCTACTACAGAACGTATGCATCGATATGTTTGGGAATTTTACAATGGCAAAATTCCTGTTGGATATGAAGTTCATCATATAGATCATAACGTTGATAATAATGACATTTCAAATCTCAAATTACTTACGAGAGCAGAACATCAAAGAATTCATTCTGAAGAGCGAACTCCCGAGCAATTAAAAGCCAAGCAAAAGATCATGGATCATGCTAGAGAATACGCTAACAAATGGCATGGCTCTGCTCAAGGTCATGAATGGCATAAAGCGCAGTATGAATCAACAAAAGATAGGCTGTTTCAAATAAAAACATTCACATGTCAAGTTTGTGGAGAAAAATTTCAATCAAAGAAATATGAAGCTAAGTTTTGTTGTCCTGCGCACAGAGCAAAATACCGTAGGCTCATGGGCTTAGATTGCATAGTAAAAACTTGTCCATTTTGTGGAAAAGAATTTAAAACTAATCGATTTAAACCCAGTCAAACCTGTAGCAGGAATTGCGGAAATGCCCTACGTAAAAATAAAAAAAATAATTCAATCTCAGAATGAGGATGTCTATAATCTAGAGGCTGATAAATTCCATAATTTTGCAGTTAATGGGGGACTGATTGTTCATAATTGCATGGATGCACTTCGTTATGGTCTTGTAGAGTTAAAAGACACTCAAAATAGAGTTTCAGAAGCAAATTTAAGACTGTTAAGACAAGGCAGAAGAAGGTTTTAATGTATGTCATGGTTCATTTGGTTTGTCTTTCTAGTAATTATAAGCCCTGTGATTTTAGAATTGCATAAATAAGGTATTTATCATGTTTTCACCTCTGTTATCTTTAGAGTATGCTTATAAAATCTGGTACAACTTAAGTCAAGAAGTAAAAGAACATCAACGTGATGTTTCTAAGACTTATCTTTGGTTAAATGTAGCTTTAATTGCTGGTCTAAAAGCAATACCTGTTCATCAAGATCTGTATTACATAGCAGTTGCGATGATATTTACTTCTACAGCTTCATTAATTCTTGGGTGCATGTCATTAAGTGGATTGTTCACAGGATCAACTTATCTGCCAATGGATAGGTTTAGTTCCTTGTACGATGAGTTAAAAGAAAATGACAAATCAGTTAAAGATATTCTTTATGACTATGACAAAGTAATTACTGATTTAAAGGTACAGATTGCACGTAGAGGATGGTTATTAAGATCCCAGTCAATCTTATCAATTATTTCATTATTGCTGTTCTTTGTCTTGCTATAAGAGGCTTATTATGAAACGAGACTGGCATTTAATGGGTGACATCTTTAATGCAATTGAAGATGACAGATTAGAGTTGCTTATCAGCAAGTATGAGTCGAATCAAAACAAGTACAGCATTCTAATGCAACACTTAGAGATGCTTATCGATGCTGATTATATCAAAGGAGTGAGAATATCTCTTTCTGTTGATGGTCTGTATTCATGGGGTACAGACGTACCAAGAATTACTCTGAAAGGTTACGATTTTGCTGATATTGTCAAAGACAAATTTCTCTTAAATAAAACAATTAAAGCTATTAAAGATGCTGGCTACATGGTCACATGGGAAACATTAAAAGAATTTGCACCAATGATATTAAAAGTCGCAGTTAAGCAAATCTTTAAAAACTAAATTCAACTTATAAAAAGAAGGCACCGCAAGGTGCTTTTTTATTGCCTATGAATACTAAAGAACAAAAAGCAGAAATTAAAGAGACCAAAGCAAAGAAAAAGATCTCTCCTGAAGAGTTACTTAATCAGTTGCTTATGCCTAAAAGAACAGCTGAAGCATTTGATACCTTAGAAAAGGTTAAGAAAGCTTTCTCTTTGCCTGTAACATTAGGTTGCAAAGAAAATACACGTCTTGCAATGGATTCTGCTTTTGAAAGTATTGGCGGTTTTGATTCCATTTATCAGAGCTTACAGCAACATGCTTTTGACATGGGACAGTTCCCTGTTACTTCATTTGTAGGTTACGGAGCACTACAGCAGATTGCTCAGCAAGGTATGGTTAGAGCATGTATCTCTACTGTTGCAGATGACATGTCTAAGAAATGGATTGAATTAAAAGGTGGTGAAGATACTGATCCTGACAAGATCAGTAAACTAGATGATTTAATCAAGAACAAGTATCACCTTCAATCATTATTCCATGATGCTTTTACCACAACAGGCTACATGGGCGGTTGCTTTATCTTTATCGATACAGGTTCAGATGAACTTGATTTGCCACTAGCAATTAACAATCAGTCAGCTGAGATTGATCCTGAGCATAATCTTAAGTTTATTCTAGTTGATCCTGTTAATGTCTCCCCTGCCGAATACAACGCCTTTAATCCTTTAGCTTCTGATTACATGAAGCCTAAGTACTGGTATGTATTTGGTAAGAAGATTCATAAAGACAGATTACTAAGAATTGTTGATAATGAACCTCCTTTACTTCTAAAACCAAATTACAACTTCTTAGGTATTCCACAAGCTCAGATTCTATGGGATTACATTCTTCACTTTAATGAGTGCAGGACATACACAGCAAAGCTACTGCAAAAGATTTCACTTCTTGTAGTTAAAACTGATATGGATGCAATTCTGAATAGTGACTCACAAGGTATTGCATTCTTTGATGCAAAAATGGCTATGTTAGCCCGTTACAGAGATAACGATTCAATCTTTGTGTGTGATAAAGACAGTGAAGATGTAACTAATGTGCAAACTACAGTAGCAGGCTGTACAGATATTGTTAAACAAAGCCTAGAAATGATTTGTGCAATTAACCGAGTACCTGCTGTTAAGTTGCTTGGTATCTCTCCTTCAGGCTTTAACGCTACAGGTGAATCTGACCTTAAGAATTACTACGACCACATTTCTTCTAAACAGGAACTTCACCGAGATGCAATTCAGCGTTGTATCAATGCTATTGAACGTGCTGAATTTGGAGAGATTGATCCTTCAATTACATTCGACTTTGTAGCTCTTGATGTGGAGAACAGAGCATCACAGGCTATGACAGCTCAAACTAAGGTAGGTGCATGGGGTCAGTTACTTGATAGACAGGTTCTAAGCGCTGAAGAACTTCGTGAAGCTGTTAAGAAAGATCAGGATATTGGGCTTGATTTTATCGACAGTGAAATGCCAGAAGAACTACAGCAAGCTCAAGCACAAGCATTGCAGAATGGCGAGCAGGAAGATTTTAAGACAGACGATCCATTTACACAGATGATGAATGAGGCTAAGAATGAAAAAGCTGAGAACAGCGAGAGTAATCGAGCCGAATCAGGGACTACTCCAAACCTTTCAAAAGAAGGTTCTGAAACTTCAAAGTGATTTTCAACGTTATGTTTTAAATCAAATCATGCTCAATCTGGACAGTGAAGCAATGCTTACTACAGATGCTTCATTGTCTAAACCTAAGACACAGGCTGAACGTCAGCAACTCCAAAAGCTACAGCGCAAGATACTGCGTTCTATGGCTAAATCTGATCCTGATTGGCTAAAGAACCATATTGATGACTTTATTAATCGAAATATTGGTTCATGGACTACAGGATTAAACAGCATTTCAAGACAGCTCTGTGACTGGTTTATACGCAATCAGGTTGCAACAGTCAGCTATGCTCAGAAACAGGCTCTTAAAGCAGCAGGTTTTAATCTTAATTATCTCAAAAGAAAATGGACTGTACCTACTATTAAAAAACAGTTCATTTCCCCTTCTGTAGCCTCTCAAATGGAAGGGATGATTAAAGAAAATGCTGCTTTAATCACCAAGATTTCACTTAACGATGTACAGCGTATTTCTGACGTTGTTCAAAAGGGATTGCTAGGCGGTGACAATCTTTCAGATCTTCGTATTGTCTTAGGCGCTACACAAGGTTTTGATAAAGCACGTGTAGAGCGTGTTGTAAGTGATCAGGTACATAAATCAAGTGTACAGATCCAAATTAGCAACGCCAAAGAATTAGGAATTCAATACGCCATCTGGAAACATGTACCAGGCAAATACACGTCACGAGAAACACACAGGGCTTTCGATGGTCAGCGCTATGACATCTCGGTAGGACTGTTTGACAGCGATGTAAACAAAAACGTTTTGCCTGGTGAACTGCCTTACTGCAAGTGCGGTTTTCGTATGGCTTTACCAGAGTGGTGTCGTAACTCGTCTTAGTCGTAATACATCTTAACCAAAACGACTTCTAATTATAAATATAGGTCAAATCATGCCAATAAGTTTAGCTTTTGACAACTTTTCTATTGATAAAGATTCAGTAAGAACGGTAGATGATAATGGTTTTCTTCATGTCGCTGTTTCCCCTGTGACTAAAGAACAGGTAGCACCATACTATGGCCATGAGATACCTAATCATGAGGAACTTGGCTTTGAATCTGATGTTATCTATCACGGTTATCGACCAGCATCAGAATTATCAAAGCCTGACACTATTCAGAGTTTAAACGGTATTCCTATTCAGTTTGAGCATCACGCAGATTATGCAAGTGCACCTGCCAAAGATACACGTATCGGCTCTACTGGTGATGATGCTAAATGGGAATCACCTTATCTAACTAATTCACTTCATTTTCACGATGCCAAGGCAATTAACCGCATCAAAGACGGTTCAATGCGTGAGCTTAGTCTTGCTTACAGATACACACCTGTAAAGAAAGAAGGTGAGTTTGAAGGTCAACATTACAACTTTGTAATGACTGATATTAATTGCAATCATGTTGCTCTCGTTGAAGAGGGCCGTGCGGGACATGATGTGCTGGTGGAAGACGCACAAATCAAGGAGAAAAACACAATGGCTGATAATGCAGCAATTGAAAATGCTGAAAAGAACCTTGCACAGTCAATTCTTGACCTGCACAAGGCAAAAGAAGGCAACGTGGTTGATAAGGATGATACTCCTGCAACTGACGGTAAGCTTGAAGCTTTAATTGAAGCTATCAAAGCTAATGGTGATGAAGACAAGTATAAAGACATTTTAAATTCAGCTGAAGACGATGATTTGGAAACATCAGAACCTGCTGAAGACGATGATCTTGATACTTCTGATAATGGTTCTGAACATGAAGAGCCTGTAGATGCTACTGATGATGATCTTGATGATACTGATTCAGCTAAGGATGAAGAACCTAATGACAATGCTCAGGCAGAAGACGATGACGATAAGGTCATTGGCGATGCTTTAAAACAGTGTGGATTAGATGAAGCTTCACCAGAGCTTAAGAAAGCATTCATTACAGGCTTTAAGCTTTCATCCGAAAAAGATAAGAATACAGATAAGTCATTAGGTCAGGATGCACAGATTAAAGTTGCGGTTAAGGCTGTTAACAGACAGCTAAAGCTTAAATATGCAGCTGCTAATGAGTGCAGACAAATTTTAGGTAATGTTGATGCAATGGCTTTTGACAGCGCAGGTCAGATTTACCGTGAAGCAGCTAAGAAGCTGGGCATCAGAAATTACAATCAGTTAACAGGCAAAGCAGCAAAAGCTGTAATCAGCGCATTAACTGCAACTAAGGACAAGAGAACTGTAATGGCGACTGATTCAGCTCCTACAGCAAAGAATAGTGCTATTTCAGCAATTTTAACTAATGTTCAGGTAGGAGTTTAATAAATGTCAATTTTACAGAAGACTGTCGGTCTATACCCTGCTAAAGGCTTTGAAGGTCAGCAGGTAGTTGTAGGTCAGGCATTTTATACAGATACAAACTACTTCTCAGACGGTACCGTAAAAGCAGGTGGTTTTGCATTCTTTAATAAAGACGGTGTAGTTTCAGCTACAGCATCAGCTGATACCGAGTTACCAATCGGTATTGTAGAACGCAACTTAACTTCAACTTTTGAATCTGTAACTGATGAAGCTACATCAGTTTATAGAGATGGTGAGACTGTAACCATTGCTTTACGTGGTCAGTACTACATTAAGGCACCTTCTGCAGGTACTACAGGCTTAAAGATTTTAATTAAGCCTACTACAGGCGCTATATCTGTAGCAGCAACTGCAGGTACAGGTGTAGTTGATACAGGCTGGGTAGTTAAAGCAACTGACGGCAAGAAGAACTTTGCTGAAGGTGATTTAGTCATCGCTGAGAGATTCTAGGAGATAATCAATGATCGAAGATTTTGAGCTAGCTAAAGAGCGTGGTATTGTCGCTCCTTATGCAAAAGGCTTTATGGCTTATGATTCAGTAAACGGAAATATCCGTACTGATTACAACAAAACTGCAAGAATGTTAGCGCAGGATGCTGCAATTACTCCTGCTAACGTTGGAGTTCCATCAGCATTTACTGCTTACATCGATCCTAAAATTGTACAAATTCTGTTTGCAAAAACAGCTGCAACAAAGTTAGGTATTGAAGCAAAGGTTGGTAAGTGGACTGATAACTCTTATACATTCCCTGTAGAGGAGTTGGCAGGTGACGTTGAAGCTTATTCTGATTTTCAGAATGGTTCATCTGTAGATGTTAACTATGAATTCCCTGTTCGTGAGCAGTTCAGATTCCAGACTACCTTAAAATATGGTGACTTTGAAGCTGAATTAGCAGCTGCTGCAAAACTGTCACTTGTAGCAGGTAAACAGAGAGCATCAGCATCAATTATTGAAAGAGCACAGAATAAGTTCTACCTCTTTGGTGTTCAGGGTAAGGAAATCTATGGTCTGTTAAATGATCCTAATTTACCGGATTCTATTTCACCTATTTCAGTAAATGGTAAATCAACATGGGCTGATAAAAAGGCTGACTCAACAGCTGACTTTGCTAATAGAGCTTATGACGATATTGTAAAGTTAATCACTGAGTTACAGAAAAACAACGGCGGTAACATTGACGCAAATACTCCTATGATTTTAGGTATTTCCAATGCAAGAAACGCTGATCTGACAAATGCAACTCAGTTTGGTAAGACTGCTAAAGGCTTATTACTTGAGAACTATCCAAACATTCAGATTGAGGTAGTTCCTGAGTTAAGTGATACTACAGGTGAAACATTGTACTTAATTGTTCCTGAGTACAATGGCGATATTACAGCACAGCCTTCTTATTCAGAGAAGTATCGTTTAGGTCGCTTAATTCCTCATGAATCACACTTCTCACAGAAAGCTATCGGTACTACCTTTGGTACTGTGATTAAGCGTCCTTCATTGATTGCTATCATGAAGGGTATCTAGTTTTTCAATCTCATCTCTTAAGGCGGTTTTTACCGCCTTTTTTAATTTATGGAGACTATAAATGGCAGTTAAAAAGAAAACTGAGACAGAGAAGTTAACAGGTGCAGACGTTGTTCATATTGTTGTTTGCTTACGTCATAACCACAAGTTTGATGATATTCCTAACGGCTCAGGTGGAACAAAATCTGTAGTTTTATACGGAACAGATGCTGTTTTACGAGGTAAGAGAAAAGGCATCTTAACTGAGTCTGGTAATGGAGTACATCAGACATTATCAAGAACAGACTGGGAAGCTATTAAAGCTCTACATGGACGTGAAACCATGTTTATTGGTGCAAAAGGCTTTTTACCAAGTGTTTTTGAAATCAAAAATGAGAATGAGATGAAGTCAGATACTGTACAGGACAAGATCGCACAGACATCAGGCGGTTTTGATCCTGCTTCTCCTAAAGACGCAAAAGTTGAAGAAGCAAAAGAATAGTAATGAATGGGGAGTTTAAGCTCCCCTGTTGATTGAGGTTTTATCTGAAATGAAAGTTGAATTTGATATAGATGTTTTTAGATGCAGATATGAGCATTTGGCTGATATTTCAGATGAGGCTTTAAAAATGTGCTTTCAAGATACATGTGAGCTGTATGGCAATGATGACAGTTCATCATGCTTCAAGTATGAGCCTGAAAACGACATCTACACACGTAGAACGTTTTTATATGCTGTTACCTGTCATTTAGCTACATTAGAGCTGTGGAATAAAAACGGACAGCCAGGAAGAGTAACTTCTGCATCACAAGGTTCAGTAAATACAAGTTTTGATTTATTCAAGTCAAACAAAGATACCGCCGATTGGTGGAATCAGACATTATGCGGTCAACATGCATGGCAAATGTTAAAAGGTCACACCAAAGGCGGTCGTTTCTATGGATGTAAGATAAATCATCCTTTTGGGTGATGATGTACCATACATGATGTGCTTGTCGATGACGTGCAAACGTCGTAACTCATCTTTTTAATCAGATGTCATTTTTATTAAAAGTGACTTCATAAAAAAACTTCATTGGTTAACTATGGTAACTCCACTAACTCAAAACATTGTTAAAGCTTACTGTCTTGGTTTTATGTTCGGTTTAGGCGTGAAAGCAAGACAGACCATGTTAACTAAAGATGAGAATATACCTGATAAAGATCTTATCTTTAGAACAGCTAAGAATGGTAAGAAGATTGCTATTAACACCAAGACTAAAGAAGTTAGTGGAGTAGGAGCTACTCAGTTAACTGACAGACAAATTAAAGCAAGAGTAAGATATCATGAGGCTTTACTTGATGAATTATCAAAACAATCTCCAAAAGCTAAGGCTATTATTTCATCAATAAAACTAACAACAGAAAAAGATAATGTTTTACCTCCTGTACCTCATTCAACTTTAAAAGCTTTAGGAATTAAACAAAGCAAAAAGGTCGTTTTTAAGAAAGACGCTTTACAAGCTAACCAACAAAGACACCTTGAGATTGATCCTAAAAGTTATCCTGTACTTGTAGGATTATGTCTTTACGGTAAAGGTCAACAAATATTATCTTCAAATGTAGAAAACTATCTAAGGTTTAAAGTTCCTTTTGGAAATAATCATCACAATGAAATGATCTTAGATATAAGAGAAACAAAAGAAAACTTTGAAGTGGTTCATGTTGAACAGCAAAGAAGAAGAATTGAAAAGACGGTAGCGGGTGTGCGGCCTACTCACCATCCGGGCTCTAGGAATAAATCCTAACCGTAAGCAGGATGACCGTCTTTCTGACTTTCACTACCGTCTTTGATTAAAGTATAGGTTATTTTGAACAAAGATTCAAACCAAAGAACACCGCATACTGCTAACCTGATTCGGTGAATTACAGAAAAGTGGCTTTCTCTTTTCAAACTTTGGTTTAAGGCTGAAATGACCCAGTCGGTTCAGCTACCGAGGTAGTAAATCAGCCTTTCACTGAATATAGGTTACTATCATTAAAAAGTCAAATTATAGAACTAAAGATTTTTTTTTGAAGTGGTTCATGTCGAACAACAACGAAAGAAAAGAAATGAAAAGACGGTGATAGGTGTGCGGCCCACTCACCATCCTGGTTCTAGGAATAAATCCTAACCGTAAGCAGAAGTGCCGTCTTTCTGACTTTTATCACCGTCTTGGTCGTAATTATAGGTTGCTTTTTACAAAGATACAAGCAAGAGAACATCGCATATTTCGGACCTAGACAATGTATTACAAAGAAACAGAATTCTTTTCTAAAACTCTTGCTTTACTGAATTATAGGCTATTTTTCACAAATATCACATCATGCATAAGATCAAAGTTAACTTAGAACAGCTTAAATCTTTGGTTAAAAACCTTAAGACAGAATCTAGCAAGACTGTAGCTGTTGGTGTTCGTGATATGCGTTCAGAAAGCGGTGTATCAACACAGGAATACGGCAAATACTTAGAATTTGGCTGGGTTCAAAGAGTAACACCAAAACAAAGCGGTTATTTATCTCATCATGGTGTTCATGTTCCTGCAGGTGCTACTTTATACAATCCACCAAGACCATTTTTTAGATACACCATTGCAGATGAAGAAAAGAATTGGAAAGACTACTTTATTAAATCTCTGGTTCATTTCTCCGTAGGTGCTGATGCCTCTTTTTATGTTAAATCGCTTCAAATGGTCGGTGCGATTATGGTTCAGGATATTCAAACAACTCTTGAAAATGGTGGTTCCAGGAATAACAGGTTTCCACCTCGTTCACCTATGACAATGGCTATATATAGAGCTATTTCAGAGGGGCATTCACAAGACGGTACAGGAACATCAAGCTCGTCTCAGGCTGGTATCAGTTCAGGGTTATTAAGAGATTCAATAAGTTTTGAGATTCAATAATGAATAAAGCTAAAGCTTTTATATTCGGTTATGTTTATGCATTAGGTTATGTATATGGATTAAAGTTAAAAATAACCAATGATGAAGAAATTGAATTTCGTAAAACTAAAGACAATCAAACAATAGCAATTAAAAATCATAAAGTTGTCGGTGGTGCAGGATCTTCTGTTGGACCTGATAAGTTACCGACATTTGAATATTTTAGTAAGTCAGATAAAGTTAAAAATTTGTCTCTTACTAAAAGAGTGGTGAGATATCTAAAAGAGAGTTATACAACACCAATAATCAAGCCTAAAGGTTTAACAGGTTGCGATAAGTTAATTTTTTCTACAAACGGCATTAAAGAAACAGCTAGCCATATCAATGAGGATAAATTAAAGGTTCTACCTTATTTAGGTTACATCTACAGGACGGGTCATGAGATAGGAAAAGCTAAAGACTATCACAATCCAAGCAATCAGGTAATAATTCACTATACACAAAAGACACTTAAGATTGATAACGATTTTTATAGGGTTACTTTAATATCAAAACAGGCTGGAAAGGTTGCAGAATTCTCACATTATGCAATTGATAAGGCAGACGCAATTAAAAAATAAAAGAGCTTCATGACATCCAGTCCTGCTTCAAAAAGACAGGTAGAATCACAAAGCTCTTTTATTAAGGTGAACTTGTTACGCCAATCCTGCTTCCTACGACAGGTAGATCACAAAATTCACCTTTTACTAAATTATAAGAAACCTTTCTTACTTTTTCAACATAGGCAAAACCATGTTAAATCTTCACAACATCGTGCGAGGAGCTATCAATGCTAACCTTGCAGATGAAACCTTTACCCTCTTTCGTTCCTGTGGGCAACAGAATGTAAAAGGCATTGTAAAAGCTATTTATCTGAACGGTATTGAAGTTAAAGGCAGTTTTCAGTCAGAGAATGATGCTGCATTAGATCACTCTAATCTTGCTGGTCAGAACTCGCAGATCAGAAAGCTCTATTTACAATCATCAGATAACCTAAAAGAAAAGCCATACAGTGTATTCAGACAGCTGTCACGTAGTGGTGATTACCTAAAAGACAGTAACGGCATGTGGTGGTTTGTAATCGCTGTAGAAGAGGACTTTTCAAAAGCAGGTTGGATGTGCTTAAGAGTTCAACTTCAAGACAGAGCACCAAACCTAACTATTAAAGCTATTGAACTTACACCATCTATTCCCGTAACTCCTTCTGAAGACAAAGACAATGAACACGATCAAGACATCGACCAATCTACAGGAAACACTCTATGAGCTGTTAAATGAGTTCTTAATCCCCTCTGTAGATGAAAACAACATCTTCTATGGCAATCAAAACAATCTTGCCCTTCCTGAAGATTCAAGTGATTACGTTATTTATTCAATATTAAATATCGTAAGACACGGCACCAATGAGATCAAATATGATGCTCAAAATGAAGAAGAGCGTAACAAAGTTGAATATGAAGTAAGCGTTCAGATTGACTGTTATGCAGATACTTCTAACGGCTCTGACGGGTTGGATGCAATGCTAAGAGCTAGTTCAATTGATAACTTCTCACAGTCAGATGTTGTTTATGAATTCTTAAATACTCGTGGAATGCATATTCTCTATGCAGACAGTTCAAATGACACAACCATAGTATCAGACGATAACAACTACTTAAAGCGTTGGTCAACTACTCTTCATATAGCAATGTCCACTGAAAGTATTTATGACAGCTATGGTTTTACTGAAGTTAATGTAAAAAACAATTTTATTACCCCTTTGTCTGAAGCTGAAAAGCAAGACCCTTCTTTGAACGTTCTAGGTATTAAGAACGTAGATTCTATTAAATAGGAGAAAAATACAATGCCAATTAGTGCAAGTAACATCGTCAGCATTGTACCTCGAATTCTAAAAGGTACAGGTTCTGATCTGGTCTTTAATGGTCTTGTTCTTTCAAAGAATTCAAGACTTGCCGTAAATGCACCAACCTCATATTCATCAGCTTCGGCTGTAGCTTCTGCATTTGGTGAAACATCAGATGAATATAAATTTGCTCAGGTGTACTTTGGCGGTTACAAGAACAGTCAGATTAAGCCTTCTGTTCTGTATTTCTATCGTTACTGCGATACAGGTGTAGCACCTTTTGTTAGAGGTACAGCGTTAAAGCCTTCAACAGCGTTAGCATCTTTAAAACAGATTTCAAATGGCGCTTTTTCTGTAACTTTAACAGGCAAAATTCATACTGTTTCAAGCTTAGATTTATCCTCAGCATCTTCATTATCTGAAGTAGCTGACAAGGTTCAAGAGGCTTTAAGAGATCTTGATTCTGATTCAGAAGATGCGGAGTTATCAGGTTTAACAGTTGCTTTTGATTCAGTAACCAATGCATTTACTATTACAAATGGCACATCATCTTCAAATGTATCTGTTGCAACACCTACAGGAGACGTTGCCCTTGCAATGGGCTTTACTGCCGACTCATGCGTAGTTTCAGACGGTTCTGATTCAACTACCCTTTCAGCTACTTTCAACAAGTTAACTTTAAGCTTCCAAAATTTCGTTACCTTCACCACTTTATGGGAAGCATCAGATGATGAAGCTTTAGAATTAGGAGAATGGGCTACAGCTAATGCCTCTGCAGGTGTTTGTTATCTGTATGTACTTTGGGATAGCTCTAAAGAAAATGCTGACAGTAACAGTAAATCAATTATTGCTGAAAAGTTGATTGCAGAAAACATAGCAGCAACCACTGTTGTTTATGATTCATATCGTGTTGCAGCGTTTATCATGGGTGCAGCAGCTTCTATTGCCTGGGATAACAAGAACAGCACTATTACTTTTGCATTCAAGTCTCAGGATGGATTAGGTGCAAATGTATTAGATACAGACGAAGCAAATGCTCTTGAGGGACACAAAGTCAACTTCATAGGTAACTATGCAACCCGTAATGACAACTTTGTCTGGTTATACTCTGGCCGTATGTTAGGTGAATGGGACTGGATTGATACTTATCTAAATTCAATCTGGTTATGTAACGCAATGCAGGTTCAGGTAATGGCAGGATTTGAAGCTGTTAGAAGAGTACCTTACACCTTACGTGGTTATGCAATGATCCGCTCATGGCTAAGAGATGTAATTAACCGTGCAAAGAATAATGGCGTAATTGAAGCTGGTGTATCTTTATCTGAAACTCAGAAGAGCTCTTTAATCGAAGAGTTAGGTGCTGATTACTCAGACGAAATCTACAATAACGGCTACTACTTACAGATTTTAGATCCTTCAGCTCAGACAAGACAGCAACGTAAATCACCATCTTGCAACTTAGTTTACACCTATGGTGGTGCTGTACACCGTTTAACCATGCCTTCAATTGCTGTAGTTTAGGAGAAATAAATGAAGACTATTACTAGTGCAAACGCAATCTTAATCTTAACAGTTGAAGAGCTTTACCCTTCAGGAGTGCAGATTGAGAAGTTCGCATCTGATGATGCGTTCAGCTCTGATAATGTAACTATTGCTGAGGTAAGAATGGGTGTAGATGGACAGCTTGCAGCAGGTTATACCCCTGCACCTATTCCTTTTAAGATTTCAATAGAAGCTGATTCAGATTCTATTGAGTACTTGAGAAATATTGCAAACAATCAGAGATTAAATAAGACAACTTATTCAATTACAGCTTCAATCTCAATTCCTGCTTTAGGCAAAGAATTTACTTTGATTAATGGCATCCTGACAGAGGTTCCTTCAATTTTAAATGCAAAGAAAGTATTAGAGCCTACTCAGTGGGGATTTACATTTGAAGATGTAAACGACTCTACTATTTAATTTTCCCGTAGCTAACATTGATTAGGGGTATCGAAATTGATACTCCTTTTTTATAGGTGAGATTATTACATGAGACAGATTAAAAACATCACTATCATTGATGGTGAAGCACAATATAAGTTCAGATTAACTCAAATTCCTGCAATTAAGGCTGAAAAGTGGTTAATCAGAGTTGGTATTGCTCTGGCAAAAGCAGGATTACTCAACATTGATATAGAGAAACTAGGCGTATCAGGTTCAGATACTATGAGTACCATTACCAATTTAATAGCTCAAAAAGGCTTCAGTTTCTTTGGTCAGTTAGATCCTGACACTGTAGATCATCTGTTATTTGACCTTGTTAAAGAAACTGCCGTAAGAATGAATGATGAAGCTATCATCAGTATTACTGAAAAAGAGCTTGAAATCTTTGATGATATTAGAGCTTTGTGGCAATTACAGAAAGAGGTATTTGCTGTAAATTTTTCTTCTTACAAGAACGAAAACAGCTTGAAGAAACAAGCTTAAGTTCTGGTGGTAAAACTCCTCATTTTATCCAAACACAGAACTTCTCACGCCTGTTTGCTCCACTGATACAGGAGCATTATGCAACATTACAAGAACTAGAACAGTACTACAGCTACGAAGATGCTATGGACCTGTTAGAGTGTCTGTATGTTGCAAGAACTAACGAAAACATTGCAAATGATTTTGCAAGTAAACAGAGAACTTAAAAAATGGCAACATTAGGTGATGTACTTTTAATTAAACTCGGCTTAGATACTGGCGATATTGACAGTCAGATGAACAAAGTTGAGGAGAATGCAAAAAAGAGCACATCTAATGTTGCGCAGACATTAGATAAAACAGCTAATAATACAGCTAATCGCATGCTTGGTCTTGTTAAGAGTATTGCAGGACCTCTAGCTGCTGCGTTTTCTGTTGGTGCAATGTTCAAATCCTACTTTGGCGGATTATCACAAGTAGCTCAGATGACTGGCGCTTACTACAAGCAGTTAGATGAGTGGCGTGAGAAGATGGCAGCATTTAACCGCTACACAAAACAGGATATTGAAGTTTATGTTAAAAGTCAAAAGGCTTTAACTAACTTTAGAATTGCTGTAGCTGATTTCTCAGCTGTTCTGATGCGTTCTTTTAATCCAATACTCTTAAAAGGTGTAGAGGCTTTAAATTCATTCTCCAAGTGGTTAGGAGAACACAAGGAAGATGCAGCAAGATTCTTTAAAATCTTAGCTGTGGTTATTACTACTGCTTTGGTGCCTGCATTTATATCTCTTGCAGGTGCAATTTTAATGAATCCTATTACGTGGATCATTGCAGGTATTGTAGCTTTAGCTCTTGTTATTGATGATCTGATAGTAAGGATAAAAGGTGGTAAATCCCTCTTTGGTACTTTCTGGGATCCTTTCATTAACTTTGGTAAAAAAGCTTATGACTTTATAACAAAGTTTTATGAACGTTTTAAAAATTCAGAAGGAGTTAATACCTTCATTGAAACATTAAAGCAGTCACTAAGATCATTATCAAACATCTTAGAGCATGTTTTTAATGGTATTGCTTACTTTGGTATTCTTTTAGCTAAGCTGTTTGACCAAGGAAATGATGCAACATGGTTTGACGGGTTAGCTCAAGCTGCAATGTTTCTTGTAAATGCTGTAGGAAGTGCTTTTAACGCAATCCTTGGTACTGTAGAAATGGTAATGGGCGCTATTGTTGCCTTGTTTACTGGAGACACTGAGCTGTTAAAACAGGGATGGTCTGATTTCTGCAGTTCATTTAAAAATCTGTTTAAACCTGTTACAGACTGGTTAATGCATATTATCGACTACATCAAAGGTAAATTCTTAGGAATGTTTAATTCTGTAGTTGAAAAAGGTAAAAGCATGATCGAGTGGGTAAAAGGTTTAAATCCTTTCTCAAACGATGATGATGAAGATAAGAAACAGGGATCAAAACCTACCACTTATGAAGGTACCGATGCTCCTATTGTGGATGATGACGTTCAAACTTCAAGTTTACCGGAGCAGAAATCTCAAACAAGAGTACTTACAAAACTTGAAGAGAAAAAGAAAGAAACAGACATTCAGAACTTAAAGAACGTAGAGAATGTTAATAACGTTGAAAATACAAAGAACAGCGTCTTAACAACCAGTAAAAATGTTGAAAACGTAAAACAGGTTCAGGCATCAGTTCAGGACAATTCTTTATCCAAGTTAAACAATGAACTTGAAAAGAGAAACAAATTTGAACGTTCTTTTAGAGCTGAGCTTGCAAGACAGAAAAAAGAACTTGCTGAAATTGACAGGTTAAGAAAGGCCGGTAAGTACAATGAAGCTAACAAACGTCTTAATACACTACAGACTGATCAGAAAACCTTACAGGGTTTTGTTAGAACAGCTAATAATCTAAAGGTTGGTGTTGCTTCTATTCCTACACCTGAAAAAACACAACAGGTAGTTACAAACTCAAATGTAAGTAACCATACCACTAATTCAAATTCTACTTCTAATCAGAGTAAGACTGTTAACAACAATTTCACCATCAATGGAGCAACTCCTGAGATGACACGTTCTGTAATACAGACAGCTAACGGTCTTGATAACTCTTATTTAGCAGCGCAAAGCGTCTGCTATAACTAGATGATCTTTTAGCATAGGTTAAAAAATATGGCTGATGTAAAAGATGATGCTGTATTAAATTCAAGTAATTCTCACAGCTCAACAAATGGCTTTAAAGTAAGAATTATTAACGGATTAGAGAACTTTAAAAACTATCAGGACAAAGCATTAGATAGACTTGGTTTAAAGAATATCACTTCAGGTAATATGTTTACTCAGAGTGATATTACCAAGCTTACAGCAAATCCCTATCTTAGAAACAGCCTGCGAAAACTTGATAACTTAAAGTTCTTTAAACAGGTTAACAGGTTTCAGAATTCACAGGCTTTTGCTATTGCTAAAAAGGCAGGACTGGGTTCTTTTATCAATGGCCTTTCAGGCGACAGCAATACCCAAGGGCAAAAGGTAACCAGAACATGGAACATTGTGGATGATAACGGAGAGAGAGCTGTTACTTTTAATACATTCTTTGCCATTGATGTTAAAAATGAAAGCAAAGCTATCTCCTCACCTACTGAAAACGGTTCTTTTGTTTCTTACAATAAAACTCAATCCCCTATTGAGATACAGGTTGTTTTAGGTATTAAAGGAACACCTGAAACAATCTTATCAGCTGTGTCTGCGTTAATGGAATTGAGCAACAGCGAAACGATTGTCAGTTTGATTACGCCAGATCAGGAATACAAATCGCTTAACCTCATTAAGATGGATTATCACAGAGATTCATCTACAGGCGTTGATTTGCTAACTGTTAACTGTGGCTTTGTTGAGGTACGACAGTTTAAGAGTGAGTATACCAATACAAAGATTGCAAAACGCAAATCAAGAGGACAGACACAGAAAAAGCCTGAATCAATGCTTAACAGTGTGTTAAGTAAACCCGTTGATGATTTTAAAAAGTGGATTAGAAATTAGCTATGGAAGTTCTATCTGTTGAAGCATTACCGAATCAGGAATTTCAAATCATACTTGATGATCAAATCTGCCAAATTCACCTGTATCAAAAAGGTGATTACATGTTTCTTGATTTGTACGTAGACGATGAGGCAATTGTTGAAGGCGCAATAGTTCAACCTAAAACAGGCATTATTCAGTCTCCTTCAAAGTTTAAAGGTCAACTTTACATTGTTGATGTAATTAACCCTGCGGATATCCCTAAGCAACCTAATTACACCGAATTGGGTGACAGATTTGAACTTGTTTATCTGACTGAAACTGAATGTAAAGATCTTGGGTTGAGGTTCTAGTATGTTTGCTTCTAAAATTATCTGGGGTAAAACTACCAGTGTGTTAAAAAACAGTTCTTCAACCAAGACACAATCAGTAACTGAGATTAAAACCAATAAAGCTACAACCAAACAGTCATCTGCACCATCCTCTTTTAAAATCAGAAAATTAAAGGTTCAAATCACTTTAAACAAAGGAACTTTTAAAAATGGATCTAACAGTATCTTAATTTCTGATCTTGGTATGTCAGCTAACATTGAGAAATTAGGACCACCTGATTTTGGAAAAGCATCTGTAGAAATCTATAACTTACCTCGTGACGTCATGGAACGTATATCAACTCTTGCAATGATGCCTATGTACCACAATTACAACTACATAAATATCTATGCAGGTGATGATTACAGCGGTTACACACAGGTATTTGCAGGAACTATAGCTTCTGCTGTTGCTGATTTTAATTCACAACCTGACATAAAAATGAAAATTGATGCTCGTATTGGTTTCTTTGGTTCTATTACTGCACAAGGTCAGAATGTTGTTAAAGGGACGCAGAGCGTTGCAAGTTTTGTTGAGAAACAGGCTAAGATTGCTGGTTTTACATTCAAGAATGAAGGTGTAACAGCTTCTGTTAAAAACGCTATTTTTAGCGGTTCGCCCATTGAACAGGCTAGACAGGCATGTGAACAGGTTGGCGCTGAACTTGTTATAGATGATGACAAAATGATCTTAATCAGTAACGGCTCTTCGGTAAAAGGAACTGTACCAAAGCTGACAGCTACTACAGGTTTGATTGGCTACCCTTCAATGTCTTCAAATGGAATCAGTTTTAAGGCTGTATTTAACCCTCAGTTCAAATTTGCAGGTCTTATTGAGTTAAAAACTTTAGTTCCTAAATGTACAGGTCAGTGGCGCATTACAAAATTAAGTCACAAGCTATCATCTAATTTACCAAGTGATGGTTCTTGGGAATCTACAATCACAGCCTACTATCCTCACATGAGTGGTGCTTGCGGAAGGTATGTATAATGTCTGAAATTACATCTACTAAAAAAGCCAGTACTCAGAGTATGTATGCTCCGTTAAGCCCTTTTAACGCTGAGGAGTATCACATACGATCACTGATTGATAAAGTTGTCTTTACAGGCTTTTTAGCAAAGATTGAAAGCTGTTCTTCATCTGGTGAAGGCGGTACCAAGACTGTTATTGCTACACCTTTAATTGCTCAAACTGATGCAGAAGGCAATGCACTTGCTACGCCTTCTTATCAGGAATTACCACACTACAGATTTCAGGCAGGCATTGCTGCTGTCATTATGGATCCTGAACCAAATGATATTGGTGTGTTTTTATGTATGAAAGCTGATGTATCAAACGTCAACAGCACCACGACTGCTACTTCAAGACCTGCAAGCTTCAGAAAGTTCAATCCTGCTGATGCAATCATGGTAGCAACCATTCACACTAAAGAACCTAAAGTTTGGGTGCATCTAAAACAGGACAAAACAATCGTTCTGCACGCCCCTGAGGGTTACACAGTAGAAACAGATGAGTATGTACACATTAAATGTAAGACATGCACTGTAGATGCTTCTGACAGAGTTACAGTCAACACTCAGACAGCTACTATCAATGCTCCTACAATCATTCTAAACGGTAATGTGCAGGTTACAGGAACTTTAGTATCAGGTACTCAAGGCGGAGGAACTGCTACATTTAACGGAGACATCATCTCACAGAAAGATGTTATTGCTTCTGGCACTTCATTACATACCCACACTCACAATGGTGTTTATCCTGGCAGTGGTAATACGGGTACACCAAACTGATGAATACAGAACAAGCTTTTAAACTTGGTGTAGCTTACAGATTAGGTATGCTTTACGCTAATTTCTTAACCTGTGATTCAAACACTAATAATCCTTATTGGGTAACCATTAAAAATGGTAAGCATCTTTTAATTAACAGTTATGGAGACATACAGTCAGGTCATTTTAAAGGAAGTAATATAGCTGATTTATCAACAAGTCATGAAAAGAAAAGAGCAAAGAACAACTATAATCCATCGCTTGATCTTAAGTCACTTTATAAGCAGAAATTAAATGTTATTTCAAAGCATCAAGAAGCTGTGAATGACATGCTAAAAGCAAAGCATGGATATATTCCAAATGCTTTTCATAATAAACATATTGGAGATATTGATTTACATTGGGGTGATGAAAATTCTGGGTTACATCATATTCTTGAAAGAAGATCCAATCAGAAAGGCAAACTAAAGGAGATGTTAGCTCAACTCGATGAGATTGTGACTAAAGGTCAAGTTGTTGAAGAGACAGTTCATCAATGCATGCTTCGTTACAACAATTTTACTGTAATAATCAGTAAAGGCATTTACGGAACAAAAAGAAAGGCAATTATTACTGCTTTTCCTCAAAAAAAGCTAAGTAAGCCGTGAGACCCCTTTATATTTTCTTATAAGAAAATATTGTAATTTTCACAACCGAAGGAAGGATGAGTCTAAAGTTAAAGTTCCACCTTGTTCTTTAACATCATGGCTTACTTAATAAGCGGTAGAGTATTTAATCTTTATTGAAAAAGTTTTGCTTATTTTCAAAGAAGATAACTCTGAAGCTAAAAAAAATACTTTCTCAGCATTACCGCTTACATAACTAAAAGAATTAAGCGGTAAGAGCCTTTCATCGTTTCTAGAAGGACGATGCTGTTTCTACGGAGGAGGATAGCTCAAAAGTTAAAGGTCCTACTCAACTCTTTAACATTACCGCTTAATTAAGCAAAAAAAAAGAAAGCGTGTTAAGGAAACACTACAAGTAGCCGGGTGTTGAATCGAGTAATGTTTTAGGGTTAACCCATCATCCAACCTTAACAACTGTCTAGAAAAAAATTAACTTACTTTTCTTGCAACCTAAGTTAAGAATAATTCATTAATCACCAATTTTCAAGGTTCTCAATATGCACTCTCTATTCTTAGATCCTGATAAATGGGATTTGTTTGTTGATAAAAATGGCAAGATAGCTAACTGCTATGCTGAATATGCCATAGCTCAAAACGTTGCTAATGCTTGCAGATTGTTTATTAAAGATGCTTATTACGATGAAGATCGTGGTATTCCTCACTTTGCTCTTGAGTTAAAAGAACAGCCTTCAATAGATATTCTAAAAAACAGATTAAGAGATGCTGCTCTTGAAGTTGAAGGAGTTGCAGACGCTCAGGTTAACCAGCTGACTACTGAAGGCAGAATGTTAGTTTGCCAAATGTTAATTCAATTAAACGATGGGACAATGATCAATGTTGCAATTTGACAGTTCAAAAGGTTTTACAGTTTCTGAAGTTGAGGATATACGCTCTGAGGTAGCATCTCAATGGAAAGAAGCTTTTAAAGAAGACAATACACCTGAGCTTAATACAGAGCCTGAAACCCCTGCAGGACAGTTAATTGATTCTCAAACTGCTGCAATTTCTCAAAAAGATGCTGAAATTGCTTTTCTTGCCAATCAATTTAACCCTTTGACAGCTTCAGGCAAATTTCAGGATGCATTAGGCAAGATTTACTTTTTAACCAGACATGCAGCTGTTAACTCTACCTGTGTTTGTACCTGTAAAGGTAGAGAAAACACTTTTATTCCTAAAGGCTCACTTATTCAATCTGAGGTTACTGGCATTAAATGGGAGTTAATGAACAACGTCACTATTAAGAGTAATGGTTCTGTTGATGCTCAGTTTAAATGTTCTGAAACAGGACCTGTTGAAGCAGGTGCAGATACATTAACAAACATTGTAACTACTGTTGCAGGCTGGGATAGTGTAACTAACAATGCCAGTGCTTCTGTAGGTTCTTATGAAGAATCACAATCAGCATTTGAAACTCGAAGATACAACTCTGTAGCGTTAAATTCACGAGGCACAAATGGAGCTATCTACTCTCGAATATCTCAATGCGATGGTGTTTTATCCTGTTACATCGACAGTAATAGAACCAATGTAATTAAGAAAGTAGACGGCTACAGTATCAAACCTCACAGTGTATTCATTGCTGTGATAGGCGGTAATGATCAGGACATTGCCAGAGCTATCTATGAGACGGTATCTGCAGGATGCGATTACAACGGCAATACTTCTGTAAAAGTAAAAGATGAATACACTGGAGCTACAGAAGATGTAACCTTCTTAAGACCTGAGAAATTGCAGATTTACATTAAAGTTCTTTTAAAAGACAAAGAGACTTTGCCAAATCAGTACGAGACACTTATTAAAGATGCTATTTACAACAACTTCTATGGTCTAGAAGATAATCTTATTGCTAATGAACCGCTGTTAAGAGTGGGTATGAACGAAGATATTTATGCAAGTCGATTTATCATTTCAATATTGAACAACAATATTAATAACATCATGAACATATCTATTTCATCTGATGGTACAAACTTCGAGAACATGATCCACATTCCATGTAACAGGGAACCTGTACTGTCTAAAGGTAACATCCTATTAGAAATAGTCGATGAGGAGGTTTAATGTCTGAATTTCATATTGATGAAACCATACAATCACAATATTCAGCTTCTAAACATATTACAAACTTAGTAAGTGCTTTTTGGAAATCAATTAACCCCGAAGCTGACATTGAACTGATTTACAACAAGATGATTAACCCTCTTACGGCAGAAGGAATTGGTCTTGATGTCTGGGGAAGAATTGTTGCTGTTGGTCGCACCTTTTTAGCTAAAGACGAATCACTTCCATATTTTGGCTTTGATCCTGTGAAGTTAAAAAATGAGCGAGTAGCTGATTTTAATCATGCTCCTTTTTATACGGAAGTTAACGGTCAGCTAAGATTAAGCGATGAAGCTTATAGAACTTACATTTTCGTTAAAGCTATGATTAATATTGGAAACAGTTCTTTGGCAGATCTTAACAAAATGCTGCATACAATGTTTCCTAAAGCTGATATACAAATTCTTCATATCAGTACCATGACATTACGTCTTTTAATGCGTTCTAACGTTGCCAGTGCTGACATAACAGCGCTTTTAAACTTACCCTGGCTACCTGCAGGAGTTGGTCTTGAATTTTATCAGGTAATCACCCCTACATTTGGTTTTAAAGGCTCAAATTTAAAGAACTTTGGTAATTCAACCTTTTCTACAACTTCTCGTGAGGATATAGCATGAGTAAACAACCTCAAATATGGAAACAACCTTTAGGAGAAAATGCCGATAAAAACGACATTTTGGATGAAAATTTAGATGCCGGCTTTGTTGATCAAAAAACACTGTTCAGATCAATCTTTGAAGTTCCGTTAAAAGCCGGTGGTATGGCTCCTAAGAGAAGAGATTTTAATGGATTGTTTAACTTAATTGGACAATCCATTTTTTATGCCATGAACGGTGGGGTTTGGGGGTATGATGATTCTGTTGATTACGACACTGGTTCTTTTATTAAATACAATAATGAGTTTTATCTCTGTATTAAACAGAACGGACCTTCTGTATCTTTAATCAAAGAACCTACCGATAATTCATACTGGCGTAAGTTTGCAACTGTTGAAGATCTAACTCGTTACCTTCCTCTTACAGGCGGTAACATCACAGGTAATCTTACAGTTCAAAACAAACATGTTGTCCGATCTGTTAACAATATCTATGCTGATAGTAAAGGCAATGTTTCTATCACAAAAGTTAACGCTTCAAATAACTCTGATCATGCAACAGAAGCAGATCATGCAACTTTAGCAGATAGAGCCTATCCAAAGCGTTCTGATGGTACAAATATCAATGTAATATGGAGTGGACAGGCAAATCAGCCTTCATGGCTTTTAGGTAGTAACAATGGTGTAGATTTCTATGTTTGGGATCCTTATAACTTTAGCGTTAATTACGCCAAATCAAGTGGTACAGCTGAAAAGGCAAAACAAAATGCTGATGGTTTAAATCTTGATAATACCATTGTTAAGAATATCGCTATCTCAGGTAAAACCATTACAGTAACAAAGTTAGATAATACCAAGTACACACTTACCACTCAGGACACAAACACAACCTACAGTAAGTTAAGTCAGTTACAAAACGACTGTGGATATATCACATCAAATAACAGAGCTTATCCACGTAAAGTAGGTGGCGGTGATATTAACTTTAACTGGAGTGGCATGGGTGGTCAGCCTACATGGCTATGGGGCGGTAATGACGGCACAAACATGTACGTCTACAACCCTGCTAATTTCTCAGTAAATTACGCTAACTCAGCATGGTCAAGTACACGTGCTGTTCAAGACAGTGACGGTTTGCAGATCAATACCACTTATCTAAAAAAAGCTGATGCAGGCAAGGTTACTTTAAGAGCTACAAGAAACTATGACGGCAACTGGAGTATTACAGGACTAACAGTTGGTAAACCCTTATATATCACACATTCAGGTGGTCATTCATGCCATATACAAGTTCTTTCGGGCACAAATGACTTTGTAGGACATGCTTATAACATTGGCGCTGTGTACTATTATTTAGTGGTTCAGAGTTCATCAGGCGCATATATTTATATTCCGACCTCTTCAACTGTTACTTTTAATATTACTAATGCATCAGATGACGGTGATGTTTTACGAGCCTACCAATAGGATTATTTATGATTAAAGTTTTTATCTTAAACCGTGAATGCATCAATGTTGACAACAAAACAGATGCAAGACGACTAATTAAAGAAGGAGCCAAAGAGGTTACTGACTTATCAATCTTTGGCGACCATGTTAAGGACGTTTGCCCTGCTAATACAAAAGTTAACGCAGATGGTTCTATTACTTTTACACCTCCTACTGATGAAGCTGTAAAACAAAAAGAAATTCAAAAAGAGATCTTAACCAAAGATAAAAGAATTGCAGAGATCAAAGAAGAACTTGTAACAGCTTATCTTTTAGATGACAAAGATACTTTAGAGGCTTTAAAGACTGAGTATAAGGAGCTTATAAATGAAGGAGTGTAAGTATTGTCTAGCGCCTTTGGATAGTAAAGGTTATTGCTCAAAACCGTGCAAGTTAGGAGCGATGCTAAAAAGAATTGCTGAATTAAATCAGAAGAGCGGGAAATAAAATCCCGCTTTTTTTATATCTATACATTTCTAAAAGGTTTATAAAACATGAGTAAACAACCTCAAATTTGGACAAGACCATTAGGCGAAAACGCCGATGTAAACAAGATTGAAGATGATGTTGCTGTCGATTCAGGCAACGTATCCTTTGCAAAATTATTTGGAAAAATTACCGCTGTACCTCTTGAAGAAGGTGGTGTAGCACCTGAACGAGAAGATTTTAACGCTCTGTTTAAATTGCTTGGTGAAGTTGCGTACTACTTCATGCACGGCGGTATTTTTAACTACGAATCAAACATTGATTATGATGTAGGTTCTTTAGTTCGCTTTAACAATGAACTCTATGTATGTACTGTAGCAAATGGACCGTCTTCAACAGTCAAAGAGCCTACAGACGTAAAATACTGGATAAACGTTAAAACTGCAGTAAATCTTTCAACCGCACGTACTATCAATATTCAGGATGCAAGTGGAACCAATACAGGTACAGGTTTCGGATTTGATGGTTCTGCTGATGGTATTATCAAATTGCCTGAAACAATTAAAGCAGATCTTGACGGTAAGGCTGAATCTGCCAAAGTTGCTGACAGCGCTAAGCTTGCAGACAGTGCCAAAGAATGTAGTGGTAACAGTGCCAGTGCGACAAAAGCAACACAGGACGGTGCAGGACAGCAAATCAATACTACTTATATCAAGTCGATATCAGTTAGTGAGAATACCCTCACCTGCACAAAAGGAGATGGCACAACTTTTACAATTACTATAAAAAACAGTGATACAACCTATTCAGAAATGAAAGGCTCAACAACAAACGCTGGTGGTTCATTAGGCTTAGTTCCTGCGCCTGCTGCGGGTGTAGCAAATCGCTATCTAAGATGTGACGGTCAATGGGTTATCCCTCCTGATACAAACACTACATACAGCAAGTTAAGTCAGTTTACTAATGATTCTGGCTTTATTACAGGATCAGGAAGTTGTGCAAGTGCAACGAAAGCTACTAATGATGGTAATGGAGCAAACATAGCATCAACTTACGTAAAATTGGCATCAGATCAAACTATTTCAGCACAACATAATTTTTCAGCAGGTGTAAAAATCGGCGGTTGTTTAATTACAGTAGGTTAATATGGCGCGCATAAAATTTAATGTAAATGGAACAACATATTCAACTTGGAACCATACAACGAAACTAACTACTCCTAGTTTAATCTTAAATGATAACGGCACATTAAGATATACACCATTATTTGCTGTAAACAATGGCGCTGAGGGTACATTAGATAATCATTGGTATTATAAATGCGGTGCTTTGGCTGTTACACATAACAATACTAAGTACCATGTAGCAATAAGTCGAAGATATACAAATGTTTTGTCAGGAACTATCAGTACAACTATTACACACAGCGGTAAAACAGGTACAACTACAACAACCACCAGTAAAACTGTTACACCGACAGGCACTCATAACTTTGGCTTTCAAAATGTCTCCCCTGGCAATCAACGCGTTCAAGCTGATGTTACCGTTAATTATGGTGTAACTTTTTTACAAACACCAGCTATTTATATCCACTATGGCGGAACACTTGTAAGCGCAGGCACAAGCTCATGTGTAATCAGAATGACCAGCACAGTTGTCAATTCGGGGACATTCCCCTCATACATGGATGCAGGCTCTACGAACTACTTGCTAACCGTTACAGGTAATGTTGCAACAACGACTACAACCTATCCAGATGAAACGAAATCAGCTGTTGCACAAGGTAATTTTAACTATGGTGTGACTTATCCTAGCGCACCGTCATTAACAGTAAACAGTGGCGGTATTTCTGCAACAAACAATACAGGTAACAAGTCGTTTTTAGCTAAAAAAACACTAAGCGGAACTGTTGCTTATAACAAATCAGCAACCTTATCACAGGCTTTTAAAGTTACTTTTAACGGTGATTTTGGATTAGGCTAATGGAACAGTGGAAGTATTGGAAAAACTTACCTATTGTTAAAATTTCAGACAAAGGAAAAGTTTTTGATTGTAAACGCAATTTTTTTTGTAAAACAGAAACAATTAGCGGTCATGTTTATGTTTGGATTGACGTATTAGGCGTTAAAAGATATTTGTTAGCACAAGTGGTCGCTGACACTTGGCTTGATAACCCTAATAATTATCATCTTATAAAGCATAAAGACGGAAACAAGTTGAATAACTGTGTTTCTAACTTAGAGTTTGTAGAAACAATGGAAGACACGATCAATCATTCTAATGACAAAAAAAACATTGAGCGTTGGAAAGAAAAGATGAAAAGACAACATCAGGCATTTAGGAGCTTATAATGATTTATACAATAGGTTTAAAAGAAAATAAGATTGAAAAGAAAGATGAAATTTTTTACTTTGAAATGGCACAATCTTATGAACTTACCGATTTAGGTATAAACAAGATCATCTACAATGATGATACAGATGAATACAAGTACTTTGACAATACAAACAAAGAGCTTGATATAGAGCTTAACGCTTATCAGGAAAGTGTTAGAGATACAATCTTAACTACATTCCATTCTCTTTTTGATGCTGATGCTTTAAACCGCTTAAAGCAAAGAAAGATTTACGATCTGAAAACTCAATGTACTTTTAATGATTATTGCGATATTAACTGCAACTTCTTTTGCAGTTTTGGTTTGTTGTTACCAGGTGATAAGCAACATATAGACTTGTACAAAAGTTTATTGAATTACACTGATACAAATCTTGTTATCACTGATATGAATGGTGACAAACAGGAAGTTACAAAAGAGCAGCTTAACACCATTATTGAAGAGTGTCTTATCAATCTTGAATACTTGCAAAAACAGCAACAACAGGCAATTATAGAGATTGCTTCTTTTAACAGTGAAGAGAGTGTCACAAACTACAATGCGGTGATCTCCCCTTTCAACTTCTTCAGTTCTGGAGATCAATCTGAGATTGAAGATTTAAGAGTTAAAGTAAAGAACGAACTTATGTATCCTCAAACCTTATCAGATGGTTTACTTGAATTGTCAGATCAATATGAAACATCCAATACAGAAAATCAGGATGCAATTATTGAACTGTCAGATTTAGTTTGTGAATTACAGGAAGAAGTTAAACAATTAAAGGCAAAACTAGGAGCTTAAAATGAATACTTTGTACTATCGTTATGTAATTATGGGCAAACGCACTGTTGATAGTATTCCTGCATCAAGACGTGATGCTGTAAAAAAAATGCTAATTGAAAACGGCTATACAATCAATGATGACGGCACAGTATCTAAGTCGTAACTCATTCTAAGAATGACAAAGCCTCTGTAATAGAGGCTTTATAATAACTAATTAACTTTGTCTGTAATGCCAATATCTCGTAAGAGTTTTTGAGCAAAATGTTTATCTGCTAGATGTGTAGGAATTTGAACACGACCTGTTAGTCTCCCATGAGCATCTTGTTTAATCCAAATTTCATGGGAGCCTTTACCGTTTCGGTAATATCTATAACCGTGTTCTTTTAAGATCTCAATGACAATCTTGTAGTAACCGTTCATTAAGAAAGTGCACCTATAATAATTCCATTAGGAGAAATTTTGGGATGATTCTGTTCGTCATCGACGCCATATAAGTCAAGACGTACTAGATCGTAAGCTCCACTTTCAATAGCCTCAATCACTTCTTGAACGGTTTTACCTTCTGCGTTGAGCCCTTTAATATCAGGACTACAACCATATATTAAGCCGGTCTCTTTGGATTTAAAAATATCATAGCGATATGATAAGGTTACACCAAACAATTTATATATTTGTTTCCAGAATGGAAGACCTATCCTATATTTCATATCTTTCTCCAATTGTTTTTCTAATGAGTAATATTACATTCTCAAACTACGTTGGTAAACATTCAAATTTTAACTATTTGATTTAGTACACTATAAAGGAGTGCATTATGTACACAAGATTACACGAAGTAAACGGTATCGTTGGTAAGGGCGTCAAGTTCGAGAGAATTAGACGTGTCACTGGTTATCTTGTAGGAACCTTAGACCGTTTTAACAACGCAAAACGAGCTGAGGTTCGTGACAGAGTTAAGCACATGCATGCATGATATCCTTCATTTTACTGATATCAGTAAAATGGATTACTACAAAAAAAAAGTAAGCTGTACCAAGAAATTCGACTTTATTTTTTTACCATAAAATGACATAACCCCTCACGAGGAGGGGTTAGAGGTCATTTTTAGACTATTCTTTTTTTATATTATAGTTAATAAAAAATCTTTTCCTAAAGCGTTTATGGCAGACTGAATAGTATCAATTTTTGTTTTGTGAAATAAATCAATAACTCTATTTACTTCTTGAGGAGTTATTCCCATTTTTTTAGCTAAATCTGATGGACGTATATTACCTTCAACCATTGTATTTAGCAATAGTATTTTTGCATTAACGGTTAAAGACAAAGGAATAGCAACTTCCCCTTTTTTTAATGCAGAAGGCATTGGAAATAGTTTTCTTTTTTCGAAATAGATATCAATTCCGGTTAATAATGCATCCTGCGCAGTTGAAAGAAGCTCTTCTTGAGACCAAATTTCTGTTATAACTTCTGGTACGTCTCTGAATGAAACAATAAACCCACCTTCATTATTTGGTTTTAAGAGAGCAGGATATTGAAACTTGTTCATAACATCTCCATGTGTATTTTTTCCTTAAGACAAAGACGGCAGGATGTTACTCCTGCCGAAGATTTACTTAAGGTCTAATTTTTTTCTGATTCCTTTAATAAAGTCTTCAGAAATTTCCTTAGAAGGGTGACGAGGACAGGTTGTCCATTCATCTTGAAAATATAAAGCATAATGCTTCTTTTTATTTTCAACTGTCACTCCTTGTTTCTTAAGTGAATCTATAAAAGAACGTATTTTCATATATAAAGTTCCTTTATAAGATCGTTTAGTCTAAAAAAGTCAAAGCACCTTACCTTGACAATTATAATTGTATACAAAAATGATAAAAAAGTCAAACGAAAATGATAATTTTTTTATACAAAAATGATAAAAAAAAGACAGCCTAAGCTGTCTTGGTTTCGTCTGGTTTGACCTTGATTAATAAGCCTTTTATTTATGCTTTGTATGGCAAAGATAGAAAATTCTTTAACAGATTTTTTGAACATATTTTCATCTTTGCTGGCTTTCTGACTACTTCTATTTCCATTCTTTACTCTATTCAGGATAAAGATTTTATTAAAATAGCAAAAACATCTGGAGCTTATCAAGATTTGTTAAAGCTGATCTATAAGACCATTGGATGGTGTGTTCTTTCAATTGTTGCAGTTATAATTGCGAAATTAATAACAGCAGATTCTGTTAAGCTTATACCTTTAAGTATTTGCTTTGGCGCTTTATCCGCTGTTATCTTGGCTGGTTTCTTATTTATAAAGCTCATGTGTCTTAACAAATAAGGCGGTATCTCTACCGCCTTTCTGCTAGTTTCTTGTTACAAGTTCATTTTTATGAATTTTAACTGTATTAAACCTCTTTAACTTCTGAACGCTAATGTCAGCTGCGGTTGCAGCATCAAAGATCTTTCCTATAGGTATTTCTCTTAACTGTTGTTTTAGTTCATCAGCCTGAACTTCTATTTTACGAAGAGACTCGTATGCTTTTAGTAAGCCTGGTCTAAAAAGCTGGTGATAGTAAACAAGAAACTCCACTGCTTCAGCTTCACTTTCAGTGAAAGTGACATAATCCTTTGGTAAGTCACTTGCCTTGATAGAGTGTATAGCAATCATATAGCCCTGGTTATATGCACGACTAACGATATTACAAAATGAACTCATAGCTGATTCATCAAGACCATACTTGATACATTGATTTGTAATCTCTGTAATGAACCAAGTGTTATAAGGTTTAATTGACTCAAGCTCTTTATTTAGGTTGAATGAACCGTTCTTTCTTATCGAAGGTAATACTTCATTACAAATCCACTGCCTGAACTCACGGGCAATCTTAGAGTTAGATCTCATCATTACGAAGTAGAGCTGAGGCTCGGTGATCATGGTGCACTGTTGTACACCACCTTTTGTTTTCAAAGGGGCGGAATTTAATTCCGTACTTCCAAACTCCTCTTTAATCTGATTAGCTGTCTTATTGGATTGTGACAAGTTAAGTGATGCACATACATCTGCCAAGCAAAAGAGCACTTCACCTTTATCGTTCTGTTCTACACGGATATTTGAGTTGTGAAAATTATATGAAGTTAGATTTGAGTTAGACATGATAATGTCTCCTAGTTATATATTTCTTAATTAACCCATTTCTTAAGTGGGTCGGTGGTGCTAAGAAACTCGTAACTAGCCGAGCGGTGTTTATTCAATATATTCACACCACACCACCATAGAGCAAATACAGTAAGCCTAAAGGCTATGTATTAAATATGGTGAGATTGACGTGTGTCGCCAAGTCAGCGCTAGTTAGTGTCGTGTTTCTTAGGCACGGTAGGGAAGTCCCTACATCGGCGATAATAGCGCAGTTACAGATAGAAGTCAAATTAGGAGATTTTTGAAATTTCTTGTATGTTAAGTCTTATCGGAACTCCTTCTTCATTAACTATAAGTTGACCATTGACTTTTAATTTATCATTGGTACTTCTGTTAGCGAAAGAATCCAGATAATCATTGTTTAGTGTAAAAAACTTCAAGTCGGTTATAGTTGCTGGAATGATAATTTCTTTTGAGCTTATAGGGTCAGTGTAAATGACAGTACATGATCCATTTTTTTTATCTAATTTACGGAGTTCAATTGTACAGTTAGTAACATCTACTATTTCACTCTGTTTGATAAATAACTCTTTTGTACTGCTATCTGCTTTAAAAATCACTTCATTATTGATTAAACCTTCAATAACTTCACATTCAGTATTAACAGGATTTAAAAAACTTCTTCCCGATGAGTTTAATTTTTTTAAGTGTAAGTTAAATTCGTCAGCTTGCTTTTGACTTGTAGCTTTAATTTCATTTATTTGGTCGTAGCTATATTGGAGAGCTTTATATGCTTCTTCAATAATTTCAGACTGCCTTTTAATTAGTTCGTCTTTATTATCCATCCCTTTTTTGATATCTGATATTTGGTCTTTTAGATTTTTGCATTCCAATGACAGCCTTTCAATTTCTACATCTCGAGAAGTGATCTGTTTCGACTCTCTATTAGATAAAAATCTCCCCAGAAAAAAGCTTAATAGTGCGGTTCCTGCACCATCAAAAAGACCGAGATCTTTGACATAAACCCAAACAGTTGTGATTATTGAGCCTTTGGTTAATTCAGCTTTGGTAGTTACTTTAACATTTGAGCTTTTGGGGTCTATTTTTCCGTGTACAGACAAATTAGTCAAACCAATTAACACCTTAGCTAAGCCTTGCCAAGACTTAGCTAAAGAAGCCAATTCCATTTCATTATCATTGTTAAATAACCTGTCGTAATGGATAGTTAACTTCAAAAATTCCTGATTTTTCTTAACCATTGGATTAAAGTCCCAATTAAATTCAAAATCAAAAGTCGTCATAATAAACACTCAACAAGCTAATTAATACAATTAATCAAAAATATCTACCAAACAAAACAGGCTGTTTTGTGCTAGCAATCACTAAATATTTAAAACTTTAACTACCAAGCAAACAGCTTAAAACTAACTTCGCCATTACTCATCTTTAACCTCCACTCCAAAAGGGAACCATTTACCAGCGAGCTTAATATCAAAAGTCTTAACCAGGTATTTAGGAGTAAAACTATTTATAAAGAGTAATCTATTAGTTTTTGTATCTACTTCTAAATTTGTGATTGTAATCTGCTTAGTAATATTAGGTTTAGCCTTGTATCTAAGATATAAACCACTGCCAACGAAACAATAATGCTTTACACTATCTTTAGCTAAAAGTTCATCAACTTCTGCTATAGTTCTAAAAGGTCTATATCTATAAGTAACTTTTGTCTCTGTAGGCTCTGTTTTCTTTACTTTTTCTAATGGTAAAAAGTAGGTATAGTAACCACAGTAGTCATAACTACAACCAACCATAAAACGATAAATGTCACGACTTTTATTGATCGTATATAATGTATCAATATGACTTTTATTTTCGATGTAATCATCTAATTTTTCTATATGGTCAGCATAGTATCCCTTTTTGCCTATATATGCCTTTGCCTGTTCAGCGTCATCGAAACCAAACACATCTTCAATATCAAAATTCTTAAACTTCATCTTTTACCCCTTAATCTGTTTCTCTTTCTGATCAGCATAATTACACTTCAGTACTGCCAAATCCACCATCACCACGATGGGTATCAACTCCAATAACCTTACCTTCAATCATCTTGATATTTGGTAAAGGTAAGATAACCAACTGAGCAATGCGATTACCCTTAAATATCTTTGTTACATTAAAAGGTTCTAAAACAACTCTGATTGAACCTGTGTAGCCTGCATCAACAACGCCAATAGGTGTACCAATGCCTTTAACATTGAATGAAGAACGTGGGCATAAAAGCCCCACAAACCCTTCAGGAATTAACACATGCACACCTGTATCAATGGTGTTAGCTACATTAGGCTCTAAAACCTGATCTTCTCTGCATGAGAGGTCAAAGCCTGCATCGCTGTCATGTGCTTTTGCTGGGGCATAGGCACCTTCATCTAATTCATATTTAATTTGCATGTTGTATTTTTCCTTCATTAACCAACTCTGAAATTCTGCTTACAGTAAAACCTCTTTGATCTTTTAAGAACATGAACTGACTTAAACGGATCTTGTAAAAAGAACAGAAAGCATCAGCTGATTCAAATACACGACCGTCACAGTCAACAAAAGACATTACAGCTTTCCTGGTTAAGTCACGTTCAGCTCTTTTACTGTCTTTTATCTGCTTTCCTACCTTGATGCTCTGAGCAAATGAATTACTGTGCCATTTGTCATTACTCTTCTTTGTTTCGACCTGCTTTACCTTAGTACGACCTGACATTGTTTCTAGCTTAATCTTGTAGTCTTCCTCTGCGTTTTTAAGTGCCAGGTCATAAGGTAAGTCATAATCTTTCATGTACTCATAACAAACAGCTCCGATATACTTTTCACGGTTCTTTACAAGTTCAGAAACGCTTTTGTAATGAATAAACATAGCAGCACCTTTTAAGCAGCGAACTCTAATAACTTCTGTCTGAACTGCTCACGCTCTTCAAAGTCCTCATCAAGCTTTAAAGATTTAACAAAAGTAAGCTCTTTAAATGCGTTGATAAGTTTTTCTAAATTTCTTAAAGCCTCACCATTGTTACAAGCTTTATCTTTCAGTTCGTAACGAACAATGTGAGCTAAAGATGCATCATCCAAATCTCCAATGATTGATGCGATAAAATCATCAACAAAGCCCAGAGCCTGTAATACAAGAACACCATCAAAAACGTTATTACCAAAGAGGTTAAAAGATTTGTGATTTAACTTTGGCAGTTTTGTTTGCACTGTCTGTTCAATAGATACTGTCTCCTCTGTCTTTGCTGTAACTGTTTCTTTACTCTCTTCTTGTGTATTCTTAATGTCTTCATTCTTATTAACTCTTAAAGGTGTGGTTAATGCCTTCTCCATACTCCAGTGCTGTCTACTAACTCGATTGTTATATATCTTTGAAGGAATATGGTGAAACTCGCACATCTCTTTAATTGACTCAAACTCATTACCTAAATGATCTGTTACTTTCATCTCTAATCTCCCCAAAATTTGTCTGACTGTTCCTGTTGTTTAGCAAAATAAGCATCTGCGTAACTGTCATCGCAAACCTCATCATCAGGATCGTAATCGTCATACTCACGATCATCTTCTTCGTAGTCCTCATCATCTTCATCAGGTACTTCAACCCAATCATCAGGTTCAGAAATACTTTCACTGCCTGCACGACCTCTATATTCCAAATGCATAGTTACTCCTGTAATTTTTCAATCTCATCTTCGTGCTTGAAGTACCACAGCAGTGCATACTTCTTACACATCAGCTTAAACTCATGGTTTCTGATACCAAGCTCACTGACCATGACATCTACACTGTCGCCATCAAATTCAAATGTTTGCAGCAATTCAGTAAATGTCATGCCCAGAGGCTTAACAATTCTTTTAAAGAGCTCATCAATGTTCTCATCTACACTCTGATAAACTCTTTTATTGCTCTTATAAAATCTTTCAATCTCTTCTGTTGTCCATCCTTCACGAAGTCTTTTTCTTGCCGTGTTACGTGAAATTCCTGTTGCCTTACATAAGGCTTTTAAACTCATAGCACCCTCACGACTGATTTAAATACACACAATAAATCAGGACCAAAGAAACGCTGTCTTCTTCCAAATGTCATGACTCTGACCCCTCTTAACCTATTTTTTCTTTTTAAAAGCTGAAACATTGCTGTTGATATACCTAAAAGAGATGCTGCATCCTGAGCTGATACCCAGTTCTTAATGTTAGAAACTTCAATTTCAGTAGCATTGAGTGCTAAAGGCTGTTCCCTTTCTTCTTTCTTTAACACTTCATACTCTTTAATCTCTTCATCTGTTGGTATGTGACCTATCATCATCGGTTTTGCCATAACCAGCTCCTATGCTTCAACAGCAATTGAAGATCCGAACTTTTCACCTTCTTTGTCGTATTTGTTCTGAACTTTCTGAAACAGGCTGAAGAACAGTGATACGTGTTGTTTGCATTTTCTTAAAGTTGATGCTTTGATGTATAAAACTATCCTTTCTAAGTTCTCATCAAATACCTTGAAAGTAACATTACCTGAAATGCCACTGAATCTAATCATGTCGTCAAATACAGATGCCCAGTTAGCATCACTTGATAGAGTTTCAAGTGTTTCGTCTTCATTGATAATGCTTACTGTGAAACGGTGTTTAAATAAGTCAGTTTTCATTTTTCAATCTCTCTAAAAAAGGCGGTGCGAAGTAGAGACACCGCCAATACTCACCTTTGACTACTTTTTTTTATTAGAATGGAAGGTCATCATCCGCCTTCTGTACAGTAGCCCCTTGTAATGCGTTCATCTGCTGTACCTGCTGAACTACACCTTGTGGAGCCTGTCTTACAGGTGGTTGCTGTACATAACCTTGTTGCATCTGCTGTACTGGCTGTTGCTGATAACCTGTTTGAGGTTGTGCTGCATAAACAGGTGCACCCTGCTGTACATAACCTTGCTGCATTGGCTGAGCATATTGCTGTCCGTAAGCCTGTGCCTGCTGTTGCTGTTTCTGAGGTGGTACATAGTCAGGGCGAGCAAGAGTTTTGTTATTGTCAGGATCTAAGTAATTCTGTTTGTTGTTACAGAAAGCATTCCATGCGTTCAGATGTTTAGAAGCTGGTAGATTTGCATTAAACTCAGCAGCACTCTGACCTGTTTTAGATACAAAGCCAAGATTTTCAAATATAGGATTACCTTTATCGCTGTAACCTGTAAATCTGAGCATTGCTACAACTTTCTTACCCTGAAACTGCTTGTACTCTTCAATGCAGTAGTCACCAGAGCCATCTTTCTTTGTTCCCCTCTTTTCTACATAGTCATCTAAAATGATGTTGCCCTCAGCATCAAACTGCTTTGTAAAGAACAGCAGATCTTGAAGTTCCTGTGAAGTTGCTGACAGAAAAACTGAGAATGAAAGTGAACGTAGTGGCTCATTGGTTACAGTGTTAAGCACCACCGCATTGATGATGATCTGCTCGTAAGTCTTACCATTCTTCTTTGATACATCCTTTTTGTGAGTTGCCTGAGCAATCTGTAAAGGGAAAATACCTGAAGTATCAAGTGGAGCAAAATTAGCTGTGTTAATGTTGTTGCCTAAGTTGTCCTGTGGCTTTTTACCGAAATTAATCATTTAAAAATCTCCTAATAAGCGAATGGTGGTTCTTTTGGTTCTGAAAACTGTTCAAGTTCTGCTTCTGCATTCTGTACAGGCTCTTTTTGAGCTGAAGCTTTCTTCTTTCTTGGTTTAACTGCAGTTGCTACTGCAGGGTTAATTTCAGCCTGTGGCAGTTCAGCTTTACTCTCTACCACTGTCTGTACTGGAGTTTCTCCGTATGTCTGTGTATCCTTAAGATCTTCAACTGAAGGTAAGCCTAAAAGCACATCAGGATAAGCAGCATCACATGCACGTGCTACAGCTCTGGTCATACACATTCCTCTAAAATCCTGAGCCCATGGTGTAGGTGCACCTTTAGCTGTAACAGCACCGTGAACAATTCCATCAGGTGTCTTAAACGCTTTACGCATTGATATAGCTTCATCAGCACCAAATGAACGTTCAATACGCTGACCGTTACGGTTAATAACTACGGTTGCTCTTAAAGTTTTCTGATCCCAGTCTTCTTTCTCAAAAACACCACCGGCACGAAGAACTAAAGCTCTCTTAGCTTTGGTGTATAAAGCTGGCTGAGTAGCGCCAGGCAGAATATAAAGGGCGCTTAATGTCTGCATAAAGGTGAAGCCCAGCTCTTTACCTGTCAGCATCATTAAATAAACTTCTGCTGTATGGTCAGTTGTAGCTGTAGAGCGAATTGACTCAGGAATTAGATTTGAACGTGAAATTTTGTTACAAAAATCCCAAGCCTTATCGTTAATCTCAGGGTAATCAACCTCTTTTACAGGTAATGGGGCACTTCCTCTAACAGTTAAAGGCTCATTGATCATTGGTTCAGCATTTACAACTGGTGCTACAGGTTCAATCTGAGCGTGCACTTCATTTTCTACTGGTGTTACCACCTGCTGAACGTTAGCGCTTAATTGAGGCGCATCAAATTTCATTGGCATGATTTATTACTCCTAAAGATAAATTCTTAATGATCTTGCAGTAGGGTTGGTTTCAACATACTGGTTGTAAAGAGTAGGGTTCTTAGCTTCAAAAAGCTTTGCGTTAAAGGCAGTACGAACACTTGATTTAAAGGTGAAAGCTGTCTTTTTCTTTCCATCCTCTGTCATGTATGTCATCTTGGTGTAGTCAGCTATTTCATTGCATAAGCTGTTTTCAAGCTCTTCTTGTTTAGCTTCAAGAGTTTTAATCTCAGCTTTAACCTTATTGATTTGCTTTAGCTGCTCTAAAATTTCTGGTGTTGCTTCACCTTCTTTGCCTTTAACTAATGACTCAGCTTTCAAATCACTCATGCTCTTAGCAGGTGCTACATCCTGAAGTACATTTACTGTCCAGAAGTGATAAACAATATTAAAAAGTTTCTTGTGATACTCACGATCTGCATGTACTCTGTAGAACCTCAAATCTTTATTACCGATAAGAACACCTACATCCCACCATTCAAGACCTGACACCATCAAGTAGTACTGAACCTGTGCCCAGTACTCAGGGTTAATCTCATCTGATTCACGGACTAAGATTGTGCCGTCATATAAGCTAGGCTTCCCCCATTCAGTACGCTCATATGTGTTACCGTCTTTATCAGTTAGAAGGACTTTTCCATTACGTTCGGCCGTCTTGCACTCCAAACCTCCTAACAGCGCGCCACCTTCATCAATTGGCTTGTCGTACACAAGACGGTCAAAGTTACCCACGATGAATGGATAATCTTTCATTGCTACACTCTCAGCTTCATATACGGTGTAGCCTGTCTGTTTCTCATATCTGTCTGCTACAACACTCTCTAGAGCGTGACCTGTAGCAAAAGGTAAGTAATTTTTATCTCGAGCAATCTCTTCAGGTGTTTTTCTAAAAGTTTTATCTCTCCAAACCTTGTATGCAGATCCCCATTTAGATTCGCCCATAAGCTTTGGCATATCTGAACCACCAACACCGAACATACGTGAGGTAGTGAAGCGGTCATCATCTGTCTCACACTTGTCTAAAAGTTCGTAAATGTAAGCGTTGCGCTTTGCCTGTAACTCTTCTAACTCAGGTGCTAATGTCATAACTTAAACCTCGTAAATCTCGTACAATGTGAACCAAAAGGCTAACAGTCCCATAGTGATGATTAAATCAATCGCTATGCGTTTAGCTTGCCTTAGCTTCTGTTGGTAACTTGGTGTCTTTAACATTCTTGAGAAGCTCCTCTAAGAGATCATCAGATGTAGCGTTATCTTTGATGGATACACGCTGATTAGCCTCATCTACAGCTCTTAAAAAGCTTGCAATAGCTTCACCTGCTGTTTTCAGATTGTTGTTTGTCTCCTCACAGAACTTGGCTTTAGTAAGCATGAACTGACGTATTAAAGCTGTAGCAAGCTTCTGAACAACAGGCTTTTTAGAAACCTGAAAGATAACCTTCAAGAGGTTGATGTATCCGTCTACAACCTTGTCTGTAGGTGCGTTGTCCCAGTGGAATGAAATCAAATCTTTTAGACGTATAACCGCCATGCTTTCATCGTTTTTATCTGAGGTTGAGACAACAAATTCGTGTGTATCTAATTCGTAGAAGTTACTTGCAATACGGTCTTTGGTGCGACCATCAAGAACCGTAATGCATTCATACTGTAGCTTTGTTGCTACCTTCTTATAGATTGGTTGCAGATATGGAGGTAATTCAGAGATAACCTGTTCTTCTAGTGGCTTTACCTCAGTAGCAGTCTCTGCTTCAACCTTAACAGGTTCAGATTCAACCTTAACTTTCTTAGCCTTTTCTTTATTAGGAACGGGCTTAGCTTCAACCGGTTCTGCTACAGTCATTTGCTCAATAGCAGAGGTCATTAAAGCTTTAGAAATCTGAGAGTAAAGATCACCTTCTCTTTCTTCAAGCTCATTCTTTTTCTTTTTAGTTTCGTCATTTAAAGAGATAGAAGAAACGTTTAGATACTTAGAAGCCAACTTGGTCGCACTTTCAACTTCATTGTTAAAAGCTACAAGTGCAGCACCTGCTTCAAGGTAGTCGTTCTTTAAGTCGCCTGATATTGTGAGTGTTAGTTGCATAATTATTTACCTACATTCAATTATTATTTAATTGTTATGTAAATAATAAATTATGCTTTACTTATATTCAATAATTATTTAATTCAAAAATTGATAATTTTAGTCATTTTGTGACATGGATCACCCATAATATTAAATAATTATTGATTGAAATTTAATATATTTATTGACTTTTTTAATATATTTTATTACAATATAAGCACGTTCAATGAGAACGGGGACTCGAAAGAGATGTTCAACTAACGGAGATATTCAAATGGATGAGAATGATTTAACGTTGATGTTAACTATCCTTTGGATACTTTCTAGCAAAAGTAACAGAGAAAAGGCTTGGCAACTTTATAATCTGTTTAAGCACTTAAGCTAGAAAGCAAGGTGGGGTGAGAGCCCCACCTACTCCGATTATAGGACATTAAATCATGGATGGAAAGTTATATAAGCGTTTAAGAATGGCACTGGGCTTAACTACCAGTGAACTAGGTGAGAAAGTTGGTGTTGGCAGTAATTACATCTCTATTATGGAGAATGGCAAACGTCCTGTATCAGAGTTACAGGCTATGAAGCTTAAAGAACTGATTGAACAGCGTTACAAAGAGGGGGATGAGTGCTTTAAGATCTTGAAAGAGATTTTTAGTAAGTAAGAAGGCAAAGCCCCTCACTTTGGAGGGGCAAGTGATATACCTATGTATTTTTGAGCTTAGTTTTGTATATGCTATGCTCTTTGTCTAAACAAAGAAAGTGAAATATGTTACCCCTAACAAATCCCCATATTCTTGTTTTACCATCTATTGAAAGCTGCATGATTTGCTCTTGTTCAAGATGTTTCTTAGATATGATATTTTGAAATGTTTTATCTAATTTGTCAGCTGAATCCCAGTTGTGGGTATGAGGTGTGGATCTCTCAATTTCTGAGATTGTTTTACCTTCGTAACGAGTAATGAGCTCATCGTAATATCTCAGGAAGTGAATTGGTTTAAATCTATAGCATTCATCTTCAAGCTCTATAAACTTAAAATTCCATCCAATAGGATAATCTCCAATACTTGTTCTTACAGGTGCATTCTTGTTCTTTGAAAGCTGAATGTTCTTAGGTCGTTTCTTGTTATTCATTTGACTGTTGTGTCATATAGAAAGATAAAATTTCTTCTTTAGGAATAATATTATGTGAAGGTTCGTTTATAGATAGACCTGTTCTAGCTTTCTTCCAGGGATCTTCACTGTGAGTTAACTGAACTAATTCAGATGAAGAATAAGAGCCGTAATATTCAATTACATGATCGATTGTATCTTTCTGATTAGATGATAATCTTTCAATATTAGCAGATACAACTTCAGAGGGACAAAAATAGAAGCCTTTTAGTTTATGAAATAATGAAACGACAACAGGACCATTTACCCATGCTTCAAAATCTTCATCAAACAATGGTTCATCATCCCAGACTAGAGACCATACCTGAGAATAGAAAACCAATTTTTGAAGCTTAATGGTTGTGATGTCTTTATTTGCTTTCTTAAAAAAATCTATGATGTACTGTGCTACATCAATAGGCAAAACATTACTCATATCATATCCTTAAGAAAACAATCCCTGGCGCGAACACCGGGGGAGCTTACAGCCGTGATTACTCCGACTCCGTAAGCGATGAATTTCTATTGCAATATTAACCAAAAAATAATCATTTGTAAATAATTTAATAAATTACTTTACAAAGTATAATAATTTGCTATACTAATAATCAAGGAGGTGATATGAAGTGCCTGTCAAAGTAAAGACAGTGAAGTTTGAAGTTAACTTAGTAATTCTCAAAGTTCAAGTTAACTGCAAAGTCACAAAGAAGCGTCAAAAAAGACCACGCAAAAGCAAAGAGTCTTAGTTAACTAACAGCCTCGAAAGGGGCTGTTTATTGGCACTCAGTAATCACCTCATGGAGTTCATTATATGTTATATGCATACGAAATTAAAGAAACACAGGAAGGCTTTGTAGGATACGTATCAGATCTTGATTTCTCTACAAAACCACAAAAGACATTTGAAGATGCTGAGAATGTATTAACAGATGCTTTTTTAGCTTACATCGAAGTAGTTTATCGTAAGAACCGCAAGCCAATACCTCTGCCAAAGACAAGCTGCGAAGGTAAAATGGCTTTGTATATTCCTATTAGAATGCAGTTGCGTTTCTTGTTATGGAATACAATGCTTGAGCAAAACTTAAAGCAAACTGAAATGGCTGAGAAACTTGGTATCAGTAAAGCCCAGATGAACCAAATGCTATGCGGTAAAGGTAGTACAAGTGAATCGAAGTATGAGTATGCTTTGAGAGTTTTAGGTAAAACACCTAATGTAGTAATCTAAAATATAAAAGCCAGTATTGTAGTACTGGCTTTTAAATTAAAGTCTTTTTTGATGAATTGGTTTGCTTTGACTTGTTTGACTCAGATAAGAGTTTTGCTAACTTATCAGTATTATCAACAATATTTTGCATAACACGGTTGTTTTTTTTGGGGGGTTAAGGCAAAGCCTCCATTTTTGTATATTACAACAGGAGATTTTACTTGAAGCCCAATAAGAACTACTCATTTTTTTATCTCCGCCTATTCATTCCATGAATTATAAATCTTTTACACTTAAAGGATCTGTTTTCCATTTTTGGACAAGTATTTCTAAATCTTTAAAAAGTGTATCCTTTCGTTCCTTATCTCTAATTCCAATGACTGTAGGAGAAACAGCATCCCAAAGTTTTATAAAATTCGAACAATGAAGCCTTTTAAATAATTTCTCATCTAAGATACCATGATTTATAGCGGCCGCATAAAATTCGTATCTATTTAATACCAATAATAAAGAGCCTCTTTCAGTAGTGAATTTTTCTTTTTTATTAACGAATATATCAAATAGCTTATTTTTATCTTCTCTTACATAGCTAAAAATTTTATTACTAGCGTCGACTAACTTTTGGTCTTTGTAATCGCTGAGTACAACGTCTAGTGTTGCCCTTTCTTTTGAAGTTCTTCTGGCAACAGTAATTGTTACTACAGCTATTATTGAAGTAGTTAAAACAATCGCAAGTTGGATAACTGTTGCCCAATCTCTTAAAGAAAGTTCTGATACTTTTACAGGAAGCTGATATTCCTTAAATAAGAGACTTATAGCTATAAAAAAAGAGATTAGCGAAAATGCAATCGCTAATCCCAATTTTCTTTTATTGTAAAAATGTTTTAAATACTTAACCATTCCAGCCTTCGTTTATAATTTTATTTTTCATTTTAGCCTTGCCCCTTAAAATATTTTCTATGTCAATCATGTTTTGAATTATAGAAAGGAAAAAAAATCGTGTCAAATTTAGCTTAGCAACATTTTGAGTTTTAGCTGAATTATCTTTATCTATTTGATTGTTATTAGTTGGCATTAGATAATTCCTTGGCAGCTCGTCTTATTCTATTACCTCGCTGTTATTTGTGAACGTTTACTTTTGTCAACTATAAAAGATTGAAAACGTAATGACAAAATTTTTACAACCCACCACCCCGGCTTATCTATGACTCGACCTTAACGTTGGTAATTTGTAATTTTTCCGGATCTCTCTATTACTTTTCCTATAATGATAAGTCTTTTCGCATCCTCACTGTTAAGCTGTTCTTGAGGATATAAAGATGAGTTTACAGATGAGATTGTTATACCGCCTGAAAAGCTCTTAGTCAGAATTTTACAAAGAAGTGTGCCATCATACCATATAGCATAAATTTGACCGTTATCGATATGCGTTCTAGCTTCATAAGAGCAATCTACAAGAATACTATCACCTGAGCATATTACGGGACACATGCTATCACCATGAGCTTTGAATCTTTTACAGTTTTGAGGGTTGACACCTATAGAATTAAACCAATCTTTGTTGTATATCATCGGAACCGAATCTGTGATTTCTTCATAAGAAGGCTCACTATCTCCTCCTAGAACTCCACAATCAAAAGCAATTTTGTATTCTTTAATAGCAACGCAGCCTTGAGGGATCGGGTTACCGCTTTCATAAACTAGGATATTACTATGAGTTTGTTGTTGCCCTTCTCCAGAAATTAGCCAAAGAAGATCCACGTTAAGAGCTTTAGCAATTTTAGACATGATATCTGCAGGCGGTAAATTTTTAGCACTTTTAGCGTGGAGCCATCTAGAAAGATATTGAGGTGTTTCGTTTATTTCTTTTGCAATTTGAGAATTTGATTTTCCAATTTGTTTCTGAGCTTGTTTAAAGCGTTCAATAAAAGACAGAAGTTTATCCATCGTAAACACCTCATAAAATGACTTTTTCTGAATTTTAGGTTATTTCAATAATTATTAAAAATTTATACTTGATTTTTTAATTCGCTTACATTAAATTTTTATTTAAAAGTATTTAAGGATTATTTATCAAGGTTTTCTTAAATGAGAAGAAAAAAAACAGACAAATACATACTTTCGTCTTCTAAGTTCATTGAAGAAATTGGAATAACTAAACTCGCACAAGAATGTAATTTAACGTATCAAACCGTTTACCAATGGAAAAAGATAGGTATTCCAGCTGGTTGGGCAATGTTTTTTAGAACTCAACAGCCATACAAGCAGATCTGGTTCAATGTCTTTGAAGGCTAAATATGACTAAAAAGCAGATCAATGTAATCGATCCGATGTTAGCAAAAAGTCGACAGCTAACTCCAATAGCAAAGTTAGTGTTAGGACGCCTCGGTGGACTATCGTCCAACTGGAGAAAGCCTTGCTTTGCATCGAACGCTTATATTGCTCAAGAATTAGGTATCTCAGTTCATGCAGTTTCTGATGCTATAAAGCTATTAGTTTCAGCAAAGATCTTATCTAAGTCATTTAAGATGATATCTCATAGCAAAATAAGATATCTCAATTATGTCTATATCGAAAGTTCAGAAATCGAAAGTTCAGATAATGAAATTTCAAATATCGAAAGTTCAGATAATGAAGAACCATCGTTCAGATCTTGCACTACCGAAAGTTCAGAAAACGAAATTTCTTCTATATATGTAGAAAAGAATATTAGTAATGATATTAGTTATGAAGAACAAACAAACACATCTTCTTCTCCATCATCCACACAATTTTCTATCGAAAAAATAGAAAACGATGCTCTATATCTTCAGAACATTTTTACTGAAGAAATTATGAAACTTGCAAAACGAAATATAGAGGCAAGAAATGTCTCTTCGTTCGTTGAGTCAGAGAAATGGCTGAAATGGAATAGGCAGAATGACAAGCTTAAATTCATCAAGAGTGAGAAGCGTCTGCGTGAGCTGGTGTCTTCTTGGGTGCTGAAGTCACTTGAGAATGTCGTAACTCATCCTGAAGTAATCAATCAGGAAGATCTTACAGAAAAAAGACAGGCTTTCTTAGCCAGTTTGAAATATTAAAAAGGCTACCTGTGACAGTAGCCTTTGAATGATTTATAGCAAATTTTTTTTGGGAGGTTTTCCCTTATGAACAAGAATGATTATATCAAATTTAGTGATAACTGGAATGCTTTTAAACTGTTTTACAAACATGATTACAAGATTGATGAGAGTTCTACTCTTTTTTTCTTTAATCGTTTTATTAACTATGATCTTCAACGGGTAACAGATGCTTTAGCATACTTTGCCTTAACCTCACCAACCGAACCATCGTTTCAGACATTGTGTGACTACATTCGCTTAGATGGTATGTCTAAGAGTGAGGCTGAGAGTAAAGCTGCTTACTTATGGCAGAGGATCTCAATTAACTACAGCTCATCAGCTGATTATGTCTTTGGTGACTTAAAAGCTAGTTTAGCGTTTTATATCACCTGTGGTACTCATGAGAAATATGGCATGACTCAGGATAGTGACGAACCGTTCCTTAAGAAAGAATTTGTAAAAAACTATGTTAACTGTCCACTGTACTCAATGCTTGATGAGGCTAAGAGATATTCGATACAGACATCAAGATACAGGAGTACACCACAGCAGTGTGTGTTCATTGGTGAGCATGATGCTTGTTCTGCTCTTGCTAACGAGTTTTACGGTGAAGGTAAATTTACTGAATGGGAAATACCTGTACAAACCCAGTCACTTGAGATTGTAAAAGCTCAGACAGTTATCAATCCAGATGAGCAGAAGAGAAACATCACTGATGCTATTACAGCTCTTGAGAGAGGTGCTTAATGTCAGACGTAACTATCGATAACTGTGCAAGTATTGACGATGAGAATGCTCTGTTAGCTCAGTTAATCTTCCAGGGTGACAAAGTATATGCAGAGATTGCTGATCTTGTGTCAGCAGAGGATTTCTCATCATCTGAACGTCAGCTGGTTTATGAAGGCTGTCGAAGGATGCTTGAGAACAAAGAGATTTGTGAGGATGGTTCTCTTGATGTTCTGACTATCAATCAGTTCATGAAAGAAAACGGCTATGACAACTTTCATCATGTACTGACTAATATTGCTGAAAACGATTTAAAGAAAGCTTCTATCAGCAAGCAGTTAGCCAAGACAGTTCACAAGTACGCTCTTAAACGTCAGATGATTGCAAACTTCAATGATGCTCAAAAGTATCTTGTAGATAACATCAACCTTGATCCTAAAGAACTACAGGATGGATTAAACGATATCCTCGATAAGAGAGCGGATATAAAACAGGTTGACGTGGTAGATGCAGCTAAGGTAGCTATGGATTTCTTTTATAACATTAAAGACGGTAACGTAAACAATAAAATCATTCCTACTGGTATTGCAGCTGTCGATGCTGTTATCGAAGGTTTACGTCCTGGTACTTTAGATATTATTGGTGCTCGTACTGGCGTTGGTAAGTCCGCATTTGCAACTAATATCCTGTGCAACATCCTTCAGGCTGATACCGAAGGTAAGAACTATCCTGTTATTCTCTTCTCTCTTGAAATGCAGAATGCTCAGGTTATGCAGCGTATGATTTCAAGCTTTGGTAAGGTCAATATTACTGATCTACTTGATGGTAGAGTTGAATCTTATCAGTGGCATGACATCATCGTTAAATCACAAAATACCTTTGGTAAGACAGTAAACGGTGCACCTAAGCTGCTACTTTGTGATAAAACATCACTAAACATCAACGATGTAAATCGTATTGTTCATCAGATTAACATCCTGTACGGTGGTGTCTCAGGTATTCTTCTAGACTACATTCAGTTGATGCCAATACGAAATAAAGCTGAGTCAAGAGCCGTTGGTGTTGGTGAGATTTCAAGACAGCTAAAAGAAATGGCTATGCAGTATCAGATGTTTGTCTTAGGTCTTGCTCAGTTAAACCGTAACATCGAACAGAGAAAAGAGAAGACGCCTCTAAGCTCAGACATTAAAGATTCAGGTGCGATTGAACAGGATGCAGATCTGATCATGTTACTTACCCGCAATAACACAGAAGCAATGTGTCATGTTACTAAGAATCGTAACGGTGCCTGTGGTTCTGTTCCTCTCCATTTCAACGGTAATGCGGTGATGTTTTATTAGTAAATTTTGGTTTATAAAAGGTGATCTATGCGCATAAGAAAGCTATCTTACGAGTTTTTAAATTCAGTCAGGACAGGATATAACTTTCCTGCGTGGGTAGAAGCGTTTGGACACTGGGCAAGAGTTGATCTTGATAATCCGAAAAACTACCGTTGTTGGTTAGGGGCTAAATTTCACTCAGGAGAGCCTGTCGAGCACAAGAGATATATTCCTATACGTGACGATGAGGCATTAGCCCTTGACGGGGCTTTAAACGGTGTCTGTGGGCAAAATAAATACTACAAGTCACTCATCGAAGAGTTTGTGATCAAAGAAAGTTCATGTTTGGACGTTTTAAGATCAAAATGGATTGGTCGCAGGTACAAGAAACTTAACCGCCAGTTTAATTTAAAAACTCTGATTGAAGACAAAGAAAACCTTTACGAAGATATCCGTCTTGCAGTGATGGATAAATTGGAGATGAGAGAGGAGTGATACTGAACACAGTATGCTTTATTTTGGTTTGGTATTATTAAATTGAAACATTGAGGTGCTTTTATGACTGATACAAAAATAGTTAATTGGACACAAGTTAATGGTTTCTTTGATGTAGAAGGCGTCACAGAAGACACTCTTGATAAGCTTTGGAAAAACTTTGATGTAGAAAATCTCGATTTAGCTGATATTGAATTTAAGATCTATGGACCTAATTACAATAGTTCTATACGCTCTGATTTTGCTGAAGGCATAGCTTCTTTTCAAAGCATTTTTAACAGACAGCTTTTATTTATTCTAGAGGATAAAAATCCTTACAGGCAGTTGCAGAAAACAGACAAAGAAAACTTCCTGTTTTACATTTCGATTCAGTCTGGATGTACTGACGTTATATTAAAAATCACCAAACCACTCATCAATGTTCTAGCTAAGAAATTAAAAACAATGAAACCTTGTCAAATTTGTATTTTTTTCTTTATTTTAGCTGCTATATATGAAAGCCCAAAGTTTTATGAAACATGGACCGAGTACAGCATAAAAAAACAACAGTTAGAACAAGAACGTTCTAATGCTAAATTTGAAGCTTTGATGAAATTGTCAGAGTCAGATGTATTCAAAGGTTTTGTTAATTCTCAGGATTATCAGAATATTAAATCTCTGATCCTTGATGATGTAAGTAACCAGCAAATCAGAGCAACTAATGAACTTATCAGGAACACAGCTGATGTGGAAAGGATTGAGCTTAACAGCGAAAGTTATAATGTAAACGATATAAAGAGAATTAAAGAAACCCCTGACGAAGATGTTATACCATCAGCAAGTAAGTTTGTTGAAGGTGAATTTTTAGTCACATCTATTGATAGACTGCACTACCCTTACATAAAACTGCACTTAAAGTCAATTAACAAAAAAAATGCAACTGTTGATGCTTCTTTAAATTGTGAAGAAGGCTCTTTAACAGATGAACAGATTAAATTGATTTGGACATACTGCGAACAAGGACAACCACTCAACTTTAAGTTAAATGAAACCATAGCTAAAGATGGTAAAATTAAAAGTGCTTACGTAGAATACGTTTCAACTCTGTAGCAAAGTAAAATTAAAATGAGAATTGATTACAACATCTTACGTGAACTGTTGAAAGCTATTGATGAAGACAGATTGCCTGAGTTTGTTAAAAACCTAGGCAATGATACTTCATGGCAGGACAAAATCACAGATCCTGATTTACTTGAAGAAGAAACTGAACTTAGACGTAAACTATATCTTGGTAATTTAAAGGTTTTAGTTGATGAAGGTTTTATTGATGGAGTAAGTGTTAGAAAGTCTGTAGATTTGAAGTATTCTGTAGGTTTTGAAGATCCAATGATTACAGTCAAAGGGTTATCCTTTTACGCAGGAATTAAAACTCCTAAATTTCTCAGAAAGTTAAAAGAGTTTGTTGAAGATAATGGTTACGCTCTAACCTTTCAAATTATTATTGACTATGCTCCAAAGCTTTTTAGTGAACTGACAAAAGATTACTTTAAGAAATAGGCAGTATCTCACCTGCTGAAAATTTGATATGATTACAACAGGATTAAACAGATGGATTACTAAGAATGAATATAGATGCTGTGCTTAAAAAAGAAGAGTTTCTTAATTCTAAGAACTTTTTAAAAGTTATAAACTCTAAAGATGCTGATAATATAAAAACAGTCACTTTTATACCTCCTAAAATTGGTAAAGATAAAGGTTTCGGTCAATTTAAGATTGTTTACAAAACCCCTTATTATTGTGCAGGCAGGTAAATATGAGCAACTTACCTAAAACGCAAAATAATAGTACATCTGAAGAATCTGTTCTCAGAGAGTTCATTAACATTCAACAAAGTGATTTAGAAGTTAAAAGATTAGAAGCTTCTAACAGAAAAGCTGAGATAGAATCTAATGAAAGGATCGCTTTGGCTTCTATTCAAGCACAGGCAAACAGTGATTTAGCTCACTCTAAAACTTTTAAATACGCTTTCCTAGTTAGTCAGCTAAAGATAATTTTGATAGCAGTTATCGTTGCTGTTATCGTAGTAGTTGCTATCGTATATGGTTACAGTGAACTGGCTACAGATATAGCTAAATATGCCTTCTTTGCAATATCAGGTTATTTTGCAGGACTAGGACACAGTCAAGTAATACAGAAAAGAAAGAACAATTCAACATCGAATAAAGATGATGAATAGGCAGTATCTCTACTGCCTTAAACTCACTTCTTTAAAATTGTATCTACAATAAAGCGACTTGTATTTTTACCAGACTGTTTTGCAAGCTCCTTGATTTGTTCCATTTCATTGTGAGTGCAACCAATCACAATACGACCGTCTTTTTTAAGTTCATCTGCTTTGTATGCTCCAGTGGTACCTGCAGGACGTCCTGCCCCCTCTCTTTTTCCACCTCTCATGATTAACCCCCGAAATATTGAACCAACTTTATTGTGATACCAATAACGTTAAGTACGATGATAGCAACTAACAGCCATTCAGTTCGATTTAACTTTTTCATTTGAAAATACCTCAAGTTTAACTTAAACTTAAAGTACCCTTAGGGCTCCAACCTAAGGGCAGTTAAGTTTATCTTAATACTAGGTCAAGGATTTGATATACAACTGTTGAAAGGAAAGTTAATAACATCAGTATCTCTATTCTTGACCATTTACGTTTGCACGATTGCTTACGTTTCTTTTTCATATCAACCTCCCTACGCTTATTATTGTATTTTATAGATTATTTTATGTCAAGTAATTTTTCTATAATAAGCATATAATCAAGGTTTATTCTATAAATATGTATACTACTTCTGTAACAAATTGTAATGGAACAGTACAAGTTTTTAGTAACTGCACAATCAACGTATATAGCAGCAAAACAATTACTTATATTCAAAATAGAGAAGAAGATCTTCAAGATAAACTTGGTAATGAAGAGAAAAGGTTTAAAGAAGGGGTAAATAAATCAAAAACACAAATTACTCAAAAGATAAAAATTGAGAAGACAATTTAAGAAGTGAATGAAATATGCATCTCTGAGTATGAATAAAAAATTCAATCAGTGGATCACATATTGGATCACAAATCTTTAAAAATAAAGATAACTGATTGAATTTTAAATAATATAACTACAATAGAAATATATTAAGACAAATCTTATCTAATTTGCCTATAATTACGACCTATGAAGATAAGACAGCTTACTTTAATCGTACTCACACTCAATATGCTACTTTTAAGTAGCTCTAATACATTGGTAATGCCTTTTTTACCACTGTATCTTCAGGATGAACTAAACTGTCCTCAATCATATCTTAGCATCTATATTGCTACAGCTTATTCCATCACCTTTATTATCAGTATGTTTGCAGCCCCAATTTGGGGTAAATTTGCTGATCTCTATGGCAAGAAAACTATGCTAGTAAGAGTATCGGTTATTTTAAGCCTCTCATATTTGTGTTGTTACTTATCTACTAATGCAATCGAGCTGTGCTTATCAAGAGCTCTGCAAGGTCTTGCCTCTGGAATGACTCCTGCTTTTTTAGGCCTTGTATCTGAATTACAAGCATCTAATAAGACTGGTAAAGCCATGGGCATTATTCAAAGTGCCAACCTTGCAGGTACCATCATAGGACCAATAATAGGTGGCTTAATTAGTGAGCTTACAGGTGTTAGAGAGTGTTTCTTTATCGTGATGATTGTAACTGCAATCACCGTTGCACTTAATATTTTTGTAGTAAAAGAACCTAGTGCTATACATCAGGATAACACCAATCAGCAATTATCCGATGACAACAGCTTTGCACCTTTAATCAAAGATCCTGTTATTCAGTCTTTGGCATGCTGTATTTTTATCAATGCCATGTCTATCATGATGGCAGTGCCGATGTTATCTACCTACGTGATTTCACTTACTGACTACAAAGATCCTATTGTGATGTCAGGTCTAATCTTTGCTCTAAGTGGTATCGCAGGAGCCATAGCCTCTCCTATATGGGGCTCATACGGTAATAAATTTAGCTACTTAAATATTCTGGTCGTAAGTACCTTTGGTGCTGCCCTCACATACCTAATTCAGACATTCGTAAGAGAAATATCAATATTTGCCCTGATGCAATTTGTATTTGGTCTGTGTATCTGTGCCATCGCTCCAGCAGTACATTCAATTACAGCAAAACACGTTGAAAAACAAAATAAGACTAAGGCCTACTCTCTTATATACAGCTCGCAGCAACTAGGTAATCTCTCTGGTCCTATCGTCTGTGCTGTAATCACAAACGTATTTGCGCATAACTATGTATTTTTATGTATTAGTGCAATGCTAGGCTCTCTATTTACATATCTTATTCTCATAATGGTTCTTAAAAGAAATAAAGGTTAAGAAAGACTCAATCTCAAAAAGGAAGTTGTCTTGGTTCTACTAAAAGAACTTAAATAAAAGCTTACAAACAAATGTTTAATAAAAGATCATTTATCAATATAGTTTGCGTAATTCATCGCAAAATCAGAAATCTATCAACAAATTGCATAACATTTTATGGATAATTACATTGTTGATAATTATTATTGATAATAGCAGTGGCAAAATCACTAAAACTGTAATATATTTATATAAACAGTAATCATTCTTAATAAGAATACTGAGGAAATTATGCTCCAACGAAGGAACAGCAAACAAAGAAACGTAATTAGGGAATATCTCTGCGGTCGAATTGATCATCCTACAGCTGAAAAGCTCTATAAGGAGATCAGATTAGAGCATCCTAAGATGTCTTTAGGTACTGTTTATCGAAATCTGATGTTTCTTACAGATATTGGAGAAATTCAAGCTCTAGATGTTGGAGATGGAATTACGCATTTTGATCCAAATCCAATGCCTCATGCTCATTTCTATTGCAAGAAATGTAAGAGAGTATTTGATGTTTTTATGGATGATTACGAAAAAATTCAAAATATCTTTGCAAACAATGTCCAAGGCAAAGTCGAAAGTTGTGCTGTAAGCCTAACAGGATCATGCAAAGAATGTTCTGAAAATAATTAAACACATGCATGAGTCATATGATTCAAGGAGACTAACTATGAACAAATATGCTGGTACAAAGACTGAGCAGAACTTAAAAGATGCATTTGCAGGCGAGTCACAGGCTCGTAACAAGTACACATACTTTGCTTCTGTTGCCAAAAAGGCCGGTTACGAGCAGATCGCAGCAATTTTTTTAAAGACTGCTGATAACGAAAAAGAACACGCTAAGATGTGGTTCAAAGAGTTAGGAGGCATTGGTAACACCGAAGAGAACTTAGCAGCTGCTGCAGCTGGTGAGAACTATGAGTGGACCGATATGTACGACACCATGGCAAAAGAGGCAGAAGCAGAAGGTTTCACAGAGCTTGCTGAGAAGTTCCGTAGTGTAGGCGAGATTGAGAAACACCACGAAGAGAGATATCGTAAACTTTTAGAGAACGTAAAAGCAAAGCAGGTATTCGAAAAATCAGGTGTAACAGTTTGGGAGTGCAGAAACTGCGGTCACATTGTAGTTGGTACTTCTGCACCAGAGCTATGCCCTGTATGTAACCACCCACAGAGCTACTTTGAAGTTCATGCTGAGAACTACTAGTTTCTAAATTCAACACAACTTTGAATTTATTCATAAAAGAGCATTAGGCGGAAGTAATTCCGCCTTTTTTTGCATTCAGATATAAGTATTCTTCGCAAATTTCTACTTACAGTTACTTGGTCAATATTATTTACATTAGAATATTTAGCTTTTAATTTAACATAAACTTAACAAGTTTACTTTCAAAAGATTGAACTATTATATTATTTGCCTATCTAACTCAAAGTAAGTAAATTGATGACAATTTACTTTTTAACTTAAGCTAATTACAAGATATGAAAATTATAAATATAAAATTAAACAGAGGCATCTATCCAGTACTTACTTTCTTTGTACTGTCAATTGTCATCTTTATGATCTCAAGAACTGCCCTGTTAATTTGGCATCCAGAGGGAACTGAGAGCCATATCTTTGATATATACAAATACGGTCTACTCTATGATGTATCAATCAACTGCTCAATGTATGCAGTGGTTTTCCTAATTTGTATTCTGGCAAACTTTTTAAGTAAAGTTCCTGCTTTTATCCTTATTTTACAGAAAATTCTATTAAGTCTGATTATTACCATTCAACTCTTACTAGAGGTCTCAACGCCTTCATTTATTATTGAGTACGGTGTAAGACCAAACCATATCTATGTTGAATATTTGATCTATCCAAAAGAAGTTGTATCCACTTTAGTAAATGGCCATTTATTTGAATCATTATTCTGCATTCTAATTTGTATTACAGCTTTCATACTCTTCTATAAATTAGCGTCAAAGCTCTATCGTGACTACACTTCTATTAAAGTAAAAAAAAGTTTACTGTGCCTAGTACTTGCAATTGTGTTAATTCCATATGGGATTCGTGGAACTATTACCAATCACAAACCATTAAATCCATCTAATTCTAGTTTCTGCACCTCTCCTCTAGGAAACACTATTCCTGTAAACTCTCCCTTTAATGTCTTTTATGCTCTAAGACATATCTCTGATAGCGACATTAAGAGTTCAAGCATTTTTGCTTTTGACAATACAGTAAATGTTTTAAATAACTATGATAAGTTCTCAAAGGTAACAAAACCAGAGACCATTGATAACTCTTGTCCAATAAATCAGGTTATTACCCCAAAGATCTCCCCTTCACAAAAACGCAATGTTGTAATTATTGTCGAAGAGAGCTTTGGAGCTCGTTACGTACAATCTTTAGGTGGAGATCCTATAGCTCCTGAGCTTGAAAAACTGAAAAACGAAGGCTGGTGGTTTGAAAGACTTTATGCTACAGGACATCGCTCTGTAAGAGGTCTTGAAGCAATCACTGCTTCATATCCACCTAGTCCCTTAGCCTCTCAGGTAAAGCTAGAACACCGAGAGGAACTTACCACCCTATCTTCTATCTATAAGAGATTAGGCTATAAGACCAGCTTTATCTATGGTGGCGAAAGTCACTTTGATAGTATGAGAAGTTATTTTTTAAATAACGGAGTTGAAGAGATCATTGAGCAGAAAGATTACAAAGATCCTGAATTTGTTGCCTCATGGGGTGTATCTGATGAGGATCTGTTCAAAAAGGCTAATGAGAAATTTGTAAAGTTATCAAATAACAATCAGCCTTTCTGTTCTGTAGTTTTCTCAAGCTCATTCCATGATCCTTTTGATATTCCTCAAGGCAAAGTCAATATCGATGGCGTGAAGACAGATGATCCTAGACGTTTGACAGCTGCAAAATATGCTGATTATGCTTTAGGCAAATTCTTTGAGCAGGCTAAAAAAGAAGATTATTACAAAAATACAGTATTCTTAGTGATTGCAGATCATGACTCGAGAGTTCGTGGCATTGGAGCCTTCCCTTTAACAAACTACTCAATTCCAGCTCTAATTATCAGCCCTGATATCACTCCTCGCGTAGATAAGAGAATTGTAAGTCAGATTGATATGCTACCTACTCTATTGTCACTTACAGGCGTGTCAGGTGAGTTTCCTTTATCAGGAGAAGATCTGAACCGTGATGATATTATTGAACGTGCTCCTGTAAGCTATAACGAGCTCTTTGGCTATGTTAAAGGAGACAAGTTCACACTCTTAGTCCCTGGCACTGCTCCAATATTCTTTAAGATAGGAGAGCACAACACCATTACTGAGAGTGACTCTCTTTCACAAAAAGATCTGGCTGTATCTGTGAGTGTGTTAAATCTTGGAATACAGATTTATGAGAACAATTTCCAAAGAATAAGCTGTATTAAAGGATTAAAACAAGAATAGAAGGACACTATAAATCCTAACAAAAAGCCTGCTTTAGTATGGCCCCAGAAATTGATCACTTAAGTTTCTAGGTCATACTAACAGAATTTAAGGCTTGTTTTCTAAAATTAATTGGAGACAGGCCTTTTAACTTTTTACATACTCTGTCAGAGTTAT
>OFMV01000029.1_pt1 | contig 110121 bp, 90 predicted proteins | sample 1541881 | NCBI WGS metagenome assembly OFMV01 (sample SAMN04209220, study PRJEB22552) | human gut metagenome | biome: gut; material: feces | host: Homo sapiens | place: USA: Oklahoma
ACCCATTACGAAACGGGTTCCAAGTTTTTGTTACTTTTTAGCATAAAAAGTAAGGAAGAAATCCTCTGTTTCGCCGAAAGAGTTCTAAACGGGCGAATGACTAATGTTGTCCAACCGCCACTTTCCCTTTATTTGGATTATAGCATAAAACCCGCGCCCCATTTCTTAAGACTTTCTTACAATTCCCCCTCGCCTTTTGGTTGCAAAATCCCCTTAGGATTGCTATAATTTGAAAAAACACACCAAGGAGGACTTCCCATGAAAATTGCTTGCTACGCTGCAGGTTCCGTCGGCACAAATAATTATGTGATTTCCGATGACAACGGTATCACCGCTATCATCGACTGCGACGGCAGCCCTGCACCTTTATATCAGTATGTAGAACAGAATCATCTCAAGGTTACACATATCCTGCTGACCCATGGACATTATGACCATATCGGCTCCGTCAACGAGGTTGCCGCACATTTCGGCTGCAAAATCGTCGGCGCGGCAAAGGAAATGCCCGTCTTCACCGATCCTGCGCTCAACTGTTCTCAGTTTGTCGGCGGCCCCATCATCGTTCACCCCGATATTTTGGTTTCCGAGGGCGATAAGGTAACCGTCGGCGATATGGAATTTGACGTAATGGAAACCCCCGGACATACGGTAGGCTCCATCTGCTTTATCGGCAAGGATATCATTTTCAGCGGCGACACGCTGTTTCAAGGCTCCTGCGGCAGAACAGACCTCCCCACCGGCGATTGGGATGATATCAAAAAATCCCTGAAAAGGCTCGCCGCACTCCCCGGGGATTATCAGGTATATTCCGGTCATGGCCCTGCCACCACGCTGGAAACAGAACGCAGAACCAACCCCTATATGAGATAATCCGATTCCCCCGCACTGCCTGCGGGGGTTCTTTTTTTCTGTTCGCTTGTTCCCTCCTTTGCTTTTTGCTATACTAAAATCAATACTAATTTTTTGAGAAAAAGGAGGGCTCCCCATGAAATACATTCTTTCCTTAGACCAAGGCACAACCAGCTCCCGCGCGATTCTTTTCGACCAGAACGGGCAGATGAAAAGCGTTGCGCAGAAGGAATTTCAGCAATACTATCCCCACCCCGGCTGGGTGGAGCATGACGCTCTGGAAATCTGGGAAACACAGCTTTCGGTTGCGCGCGATGCCATTGCCAAGCTTGGCATTTCCGCAAGGGAGATTGCCGCCATCGGCATCACCAACCAGCGCGAAACCACCATCCTCTGGGACAAGCGCAACGGAAAACCGATTTATCATGCCATTGTCTGGCAGTGCAGAAGAACCGCACCCTATTGTGATTCTTTGCAGGAGCAGGGCTACACCGAAAAAATCCGCGAAAAAACAGGGCTTCTGATTGATGCCTATTTCTCCGCAACAAAAATCCGCTGGATTTTGCAAAATGTCCCCGAAGCGAAGGAACTCGCAGAAAGCGGCAATCTGCTTTTCGGAACCATTGACACTTGGCTCATCTGGAATCTGACCGGCGGACAGGTTCATGCCACCGATTATTCCAACGCCTCCCGTACCATGCTGTTCAATATCCATACGTTGGAATGGGATACCGAGCTTCTGGATCTACTGGAAATCCCACGTTCCATCCTGCCCGAGGTGCGCCCGTCCAGCGGCATTTTCGGCAGCACGCTCCCCCTTCTCTTTGGCGAAAGCATCCCGATTGCAGGGGCGGCAGGCGATCAGCAGTCCGCCTTATTCGGGCAGGCGTGCTTCTCCCCCGGCACCGCCAAGAATACCTTTGGCACAGGCGGCTTTCTGCTGATGAACACAGGAGACAAGCCCGTTTTTTCGCAAAATGGCTTAGTCACCACGATTGCATGGGGTCTGGGTGGCAAAATCACCTACGCACTGGAGGGCTCTATTTTCGTTGCAGGCGCGGCAATCCAGTGGCTGCGCGATGAATTGGGGCTGATTTCCTCCGCCGCAGAAACAGAAGGACTTTGCAGAGAGGTTCCCGATACCTGCGGTGTCTATCTCGTGCCTGCCTTTGTGGGCTTGGGTGCGCCCTATTGGGACCCCTACGCGCGTGGCTGCCTAACAGGGCTGACCCGCGGCGCAAACCGCTGTCATATCGTGCGCGCGGCAGTCGAGTCCATGGCATACCAAACCTATGATGTCCTCCACGCTATGGAGCAGGATGCAGGCATTCCCCTTGCAGAGCTGCGTGTGGACGGCGGTGCGGCGGCAAATTCCTTCCTGCTGCAATTCCAGTCCGATATCACAGGCGTACCCGTTTTACGCCCCTCCATACTGGAAACCACTGCCCTCGGCGCGGCATATCTAGCAGGGCTTGCCGTCGGCTATTGGGCAGATTTATCGGAAATCCGCCGCAACTGGCAGGTTTCCGCCGCCTTCTCCCCTGCGGCAGAGAGTGAAAAAATCAAGAAAACGCTGGCAGGCTGGCATCATGCCGTCAGACAGGCAAGGCTCTCCGATGAGGCAGAATAACTATATCTTGTTAAAACATACCGTATATATTGATTTTATCCACCAGATATAGTATAGTATTCGGTATAAAACCCAAAATTTCGTTTCTTGCCGAAAAAGGAGGAAGTCTTATGTATGTCATCAAAAAGGATCATACCCACGAAGCATGGAATGTGCAGAAGGTCGTGGTTGCAGTCAATAAATCAGCCTATCGCGCCATGGTAAAATTCACGCAGGAGGAGCTGGATTTCATCTGCTCCTTCGTGGAGGAAAAGGCGCGCTCTCTGGGGCAGGAGGGCATCCCTATCGCAGAAATGCACAATATCGTTGAGGCCGCCCTCGAGCAGGTCAAGCCGGAGGTAGCAAAAAGCTATCGGGACTACCGCAATTATAAGCAGGATTTTGTCAAAATGCTGGATGAGGTCTATAAAAAAAGCCAATCCATCATGTATATCGGGGACAAGGAAAACAGCAACTCCGACAGTGCCCTTGTTTCCACCAAGCGTTCTCTGATTTATAATCAGCTGAATAAAGAGCTTTATCAGAAATTCTTTATGACAACCGAGGAGCTGCAGGCATGTCGGGATGGGTATATCTATATCCACGATATGTCTGCCAGAAGGGACACCATGAACTGCTGCCTGTTTAACGTGAAGGATGTGCTGACAGGCGGCTTTGAGATGGGGAATCTCTGGTATAACGAGCCGAAAACACTGGAGGTTGCCTTCGATGTCATCGGGGATATCGTGCTTTCCGCGGCGAGCCAGCAATACGGCGGCTTTACTGTGCCCTCCGTGGATTTGCTCCTTGAGCCATTTGCGGAGAAAAGCTACGAAAAATATTACCGCCGCTATATCGATATGGGTCTGACCGCGCGCATCGCAGACAGAGAAGCCATGAAGGATATCCAGAAGGATTTCGATCAGGGCTTTCAGGGCTGGGAATATAAATTCAATACCGTTGCGTCCAGCCGCGGCGATTACCCCTTCATCACAATGACCTTCGGCACAGGCACAGGCAAATTTGCGAAAATCGCATCCATCACTATGCTGAATGTCCGCAGAAAAGGGCAGGGCAAAAAGAACTGCAAAAAGCCTGTTCTTTTCCCGAAGCTGGTGTTCCTCTATGACGAAAACCTGCATGGCGCAGGAAAGGAATTGGAGGATGTCTTTGAGGCAGGGATTCTCTGCTCCTCCAAGAGCATGTACCCCGATTGGCTTTCTCTGACAGGTGAGGGCTATGTAGCGGAGATTTACAAGAAATACGGTGCCATCATCAGCCCCATGGGCTGCAGAGCCTTCCTCTCCCCCTGGTTTGAACGGGGCGGCATGGAGCCTGCCGATGCAGAGGACAAGCCTGTGTTCGTCGGGCGGTTCAATATCGGCGCGGTCAGCCTGCATCTGCCTATGATTTATGCCAAGGCAAAGCAGGAAAGCAGACCCTTCTTCGAGGTTCTGGATTACTATCTGGAGCTGATTCGTCAGCTGCATATCCGTACCTATGCCTACCTCGGCGAAATGCGTGCCTCTACAAATCCTCTGGCGTATTGTGAGGGCGGTTTTTACGGCGGTCACCTGAAATTCCATGAAAAGATTAAGCCGCTCTTAAAAACGGCGACAGCGTCCTTCGGCATTACGGCGCTGAATGAATTGCAGGAGCTCTACAACGGCAAATCTCTGGTTGAGGACGGGCAGTTTGCGATTGATACCCTGCAGCATATCAATGATAAAATTGCGGAATACAAGAAGGCGGACGGCAATCTTTACGCCATCTACGGCACGCCTGCGGAAAGCCTCTGCGGCTTGCAGATTACGCAGTTCCGCAAGAAATACGGCGTGATTGAGCATGTTTCCGACCGTCCCTACGTCTCCAACAGCTTCCACTGCCATGTGACCGAGGATATCACCCCGATTGAAAAGCAGGATCTGGAAAAGCGCTTCTGGGATTTATCCAACGGCGGCAAAATTCAATATGTAAAATACCCGATTGATTATAATTTGGATGCCATCCGCACCCTTGTGCGCCGCGCCATGAAATTAGGCTTTTATGAGGGGGTCAATCTTTCCCTTGCCTATTGCGATGACTGCGGGCATCAGGAGCTGGAAATGGACGTTTGCCCGAAATGCGGCAGCAAAAATCTTACAAAAATCGAGCGCATGAACGGCTATCTTTCCTACTCCCGCGTGAAGGGGGATACCCGTCTGAATGACGCAAAAATGGCTGAAATCGCAGAAAGGAAGAGTATGTAATGCGGTATCATAATATTACAAAGGACGATATGCTCAACGGCGAGGGGCTGCGTGTGGTGCTCTGGGTGAGCGGCTGTTCGCACCACTGCGAGGGCTGTCATAACGCCGTCACATGGGACCCTGAGGGGGGCCTTGCCTTTGATGCGGCGGCAGAGGAGGAGCTGTTCTCCCTGCTCTCCCGCGACTATATCAGCGGCATTACCTTCAGCGGCGGCGATCCGCTTTATACGGGCAATCGGGAGGAAATCGAACGGCTGGCAAGGAAGGTCAAGCTGGAATATCCGGAGAAGAATATCTGGCTGTATACAGGCTACCGCTGGGAGGAAATCAGCGCACTGCCGCTGATGCAATACATTGATGTGCTGGTGGATGGAAAATTCATCGCAGACCTGAAGGATACCAAGCTGCACTGGAAGGGAAGCTTCAATCAGCGCATCATTGATGTGCAGAAATCCCTGCAAAGCAGCTCCCTTTACTTATATCATGCAGAATGAGAGAGGAACGAGATATGGAAAAAATCAAGATTAAATATCTGAGCGATAAAATCGAAAGACTGCGCTACATTGACGGGAAATCCGACTGGATTGACCTGCGTGCGGCAGAGCGTGTAGAGCTGAAAAAGGGCGAATTTCAGCTGATTCCGCTGGGGGTTGCCATGCAGCTGCCACAGGGGTTTGAGGCGCATATTGTGCCGCGCAGCTCGACCTTCAAGAACTTCGGCATCATCCAGACGAACCACTGCGGCATCGTGGATGAGAGCTACTGCGGCAACAATGACCAGTGGTTCATGCCGGCATTTGCGCTCCGGGATACGGTGATTGAGGTGAATGACAGAATCTGCCAGTTCCGCATATTTGCGCATCAGCCGACGCTGACATTTGAGGAAACAGACGACCTTGGGAACGAGGATCGCGGCGGACTCGGCTCGACCGGAAAGCAATAAAAACGGCGGACTTTACTGGACAAAGTGGACAGATTGGACACCCATTGGACACCAAAAAGACGGGGTGTGGACACCCCTGTGGACACCCTATGGACACAGAAAAAAGTGATTTTCCAAACGGAAAATCACTTTTTTTGTTTAGGGTTTTTATTCTTTTACCAGAGAATATGTAATCGTTACATCTTTACCATTAACTTTACCCTTAATCGTAATTGTAGTACCATCCTCTACATCTGCAAGGCTGCTTTCGTAGAATTTGATACCAACGCTATAATTTTCTGTTACAGTACCAAATTCAGTCTCACTAAAGGAAAAACTGAAAGTAGCCTTTGTAAACTTCTTATCATTGCCAACCTGCACTTCTGTAATGCTATCGACGAAAGAAGCTAAATCATTTTCATTATCGAAACCATTAAAACGCATTTCATAGAATTTGCCATTCCAATCTTGTTTCAGTTTGCATTCTTTTACCGTAATGCCGCCGTTATCGGGTGTTTCGGGGGTACCAGGGGCAGTTGTGCCGCTATCACCGCCTGTGCTGCCACCTGCCTTTTTGATTGTGTAGGTCAAATCAGCATAGCCTGTTGCCTTAATGACAACCTCAACATCCTTGCTTGTGTCAACACCGTTTGCCGCCAAATCCAGCGCATTATAATGAATACCATAATCTTCACTTGTATCTTTTATTCTAAACTGACTTTGACCAAAACTGAGATAATCTTTTTCTTTATATGTAACACTATCTACTTCTACAGATTTGATTGCTCTAAGATATGTAGCAAGTTCATCATCTGTCAGATTCTTAAATGTCAGTCTGTAATAGTCTGTTTTCTCATCAGATGCGCTGGCTTTCGTAAATACACAATTATCTACTGCAACGCCTGCGGGTGTTTCGGGTTTAGAAGGGTCGGTTGTGCTGCCGCCGCCATCACCTGTCTTTGCGATTGTATAGGTTACATCATCATAGCCTTCTGCTGTAATGACAATTACAGTATCCTTAGTTGTATCAACGCCATTGACTGCCAAATCCAGAATATCATAAGCGGATGTACCGTAAGCGTCATTTTCCGCTTTTACTCTGAATGTGCTTTCTTTCATATAGGTGCTTTCTTTGGTATATGCAACGCCGTTTACAGTTACGCCTGTTACCTTATTCAGATATGCTGTAAGCTCTGTACCGCTGATTGTGCCAAAGCGCAGTCTGTAGTAATCACAATCTTCAAAGAAACCGCTCTTTGTAGTCAGTTCTGCCTTTTCAACTGTAGGAGCTGTCAGCTTATCATCTTCGCCGGGGTCGGTAGTTGCGCTATCACCTTTCAGTGTATAGGTCATTGTTTCGTAACCCTTCGCCTCAACGGTGATTACTGTGCCTTCGCCTGTTGCGTCAATGCCGTTTACAGCCAAATCCAAAGCATCCTTATAACCGCCATAGGTGGAATCTGCAATCTTTGTACGATAGTTATCATTCTGGAAGTAAATGCTTGTTGCTTCTGTGTATGCTTTCGTGCCAACGGTTACCTTTTTGATTGCGCCCAGATATGTATCCAAGTCCTTACCCTCCAGACCGCTGAAGGTCAGACGGTAATAATCAGTGCTTTCCAGTAAACCATCCTTGTCTTTCTTTTCATGCTTTGCAACGGAAGGTGCTGTTTTCAGAGGTGTTGTTCTCTCTACTGTAAATCCTTCTGTTGTCAGTGCTTCATAGTAGTTTGCAGATACGGAAACGGTATAGGTACCGGGTTCTACGTTTTTCAGTGTGATGGTTTTGCCATCTTCGCTTACTACATAGTAAACAGCATTGCTGCCTTCATAGCCCTGATGATATACTGTTTTTTCCGTGCCGTCGCTGTTTTTCAGCACAACGCCGCTGAGGTTTTTCAGAAAATCCCCTTCGGAATTTGTTACTGTGATGACAACATCCTGCCCTTCGCTGATAGGTGTTGCTACAGAAAGGGACAGTTCTTTTTCTGTTTCCTTCGCATAATCAATGGTAACAACATTGCTGAGGTAGCCTGTTGCATCTACTGTGATTTTATTTTCGCCGATTTTCAGTGCGTCTGCTTTGATTGTAATCTTATTGCCTTCGATGGTATAAGCATCTGCGCTCAGTTCCTGCCAGTTATCATTCAGATACAGCTTTGTAATCTTGCCCATGTAAGCATCTGCATTTTCAAAGGTAATTTCAACATCCTGATTTTCCTTTGTCTCGCCTACTGTAGCCTTGGGCGCTTCCAATCTGCCATAGGTATTGCTATGCTGAATATCACCCAGCAGACCATCTTCCAGAACCTCTTTTACTGCGGAAGGTCTGTTCGGGGTTGTTTTCACATTGCCTGCCGCAATATATTCTGCGTAGCCAAGCCATTCGGCACCTGCTACCTTTGCATCATTGACTGCATTCAGATAGCCTGTATGGGTGTTATAAGTTGTATCGCCCTGATTGAATACCGCGTCGCAGATTACATTGTACCAGTTATCTACTACCTTTGTTGCTGCCGCGCAGGTTACGCCCATTTCTTCCAACAGCAGTGCATTTGCCAGCAGGTCGCTATCGAACAACAGGTCTGCGGAAACCTTATAGCCGCCGCTGCTGTCGGAAGAACCACCGCCGCTGCCGCTGCCTGTAGCGTGTGTCATTACGTCATACGCTGCGGACTGATAAACTACAGCTGCCTGCTTGGAGGATACATCCTTACCGCCTGTTACGTTGAAGCTCTTGCTGAATTCCTTAAAGCCGTTGCTGCGGATTGTGATGGTATAATTGCCGTTATAAGGCAGGTTATTCACGCCTTCTTCTGCGTTCACATCGTTATACAGAACGAACAAATCGCCGAAAAGGAAATAATCGTTGATATAACGCAGTTCCTTTGTATCCCCCTTCGGATCTGTCAGTGTTACGCTTTCGATGGGAGTTGTGATTGCATACGTCATATCCTTTACATCGAAATGCAGGTTTCTGCCGGAAACTGCGGTTTCTCTCAGAAGGAGTGTAGGTGCTTTTTCATTTACCACATGGATGGGAACCAATACGGATGCCTTATCGCCGCCATTGGATTTTACGCGTACATAGTAACGACCGTTATTGCGGAAATTGCTCTGTCCGATGGGAATGGTCAGTTCGCCAACCTTATTGTTATAGTGGGCAACATCCCCTGCCGATGTATAGGTCAGATTGGAGTTGATTGTGTTCTTGTTTTCGTTATACTCTACCAGTTCCAGCTTGTTAATGCCGTTGAACCATGCTTTTTCTTCATCGGTATTGAAGTTGAACATAATGGTTACATTACCTACAACCTCGCCAAAGCTTTCGCCATCCTTTACTTCCGCATCGGGGGAGTAATAGGGATGTGCGTTTGCTTCTTCTGTCAGATTAAAGGTTGTTCTTGCGGGATTGATACGAACATTGCCGTCCTTATCGTAGTTTGTCAGATAATAATCCCATGCTGCAACAGCACCATGCGCCCATACATACTTAGGCAGATACTGTGTGCCTGCATAAACGGATGCCGCACCGCTGCCGTTCAGATTGATGGTCTGTGTTTTATCACCGCTCTTGATAACAACCTGCTTGGGTGTCCCTACCAGAGGCAGCTTTGCGATTGTGCCGTCTGTGGTTACCTTGGACAGTTTCGCTGTTACATCTGTGCCGTCAACCGTTACGGAAGTTACTTTTTCTATGCTATAGCCATCCTTGAATGCCAGAGGCAACCACGTACCCATATCGGTGCTTTCTACCACTGCTTTTTCTGCATCCACGATAGCCTCTGCGGTTGCTGTGCTGCCGCTATTGGAGCCGCCGCCGCTATGGGAGCCGCCGCCGGAGGAGGAACCGCCGCCGCCGGATGTTTTCTTAGTATTGGTTTTGGTGGCTTCATCGGCTTTGGCTTCTTCTTTATTTTTATCATCAGAAGCAGCGGAGGAGCCATAAAATTCCTGCATACGATACAGCAGCTGTGCAAATTCTTCTCTTGTTACCTGCTGTGTGGGGCGAAGGGTCTTATCCTCATAGCCTGACGCATAGCCCTGTGCAATCATTGCGGAGATTGCCGCCTTTGCCCAGCTGCTGATGCTGCCTGCGTCGTTATAGGATGCAAGTGTGCTTTCATCGCCACCTGTTACGGCAAAAGCTCTGACCAGAATGGCGAACAGCTCCTGTCTGGTTACGGGGCGATCGGGGTAGATGGAATCTCCATCGCCATAGAGGATATTCAGCTCGACTGCCTTTGCCATTGCGCTGGCATACCATGCGTTTTTATCCGCGTCTGTGAAGTTATCCAGCACGCTGACATCGCCTGCGCCTGTTTTCATCACGCGAGAGAGGATTGCCGCCAGCTGTGCGCGTGTTAAGGCAGCCTTCGGCGCGATTTTATCCTCGCTTACTCCTGTGATGAAATTATTTTTAACAGCAAATTCCATTGCGTCCTTGGACCAATTCTGCGGAAAATCAAAATAATCCGCAGATGCGGCAGCATAAGCCTGACTGCTCAACAGTACAGATGTGCAAAGTACGCCCGACAGCAATCGGTACATTCCTTTGTTCTTCATAAAATTCTCCTTTCGTTTCCCTTCCCTATTACCTTTTTTTGTGTCTGCAAGATTAAAAATGATTGTTTTTAAAGAATCATTCTACTGTTAGTTGTATCTAACTTTCAGCAGTTTATCATCTGTAATATTCGCTTGTCAAGGCAGATTCTTCCAAAAATACACTTGTTGAAAAATGTTTTCATCTTTTGATTTTATTGCAAAAAAGTCTCATTTTTGGTAGAATTTTTATTTTTGCAGCAAAAAAACAGACGAACCGCTTTCGCAAATTCGTCTGTTTTTTATTGATTCGATTTTCTTAAATACCTTTTGATTGCTTACTGCAGGGGTGCTACTGCGCCGCCGTAGGTGTTATTGATGAAATCAACCACTGTCTGACCATGCAGAACTTCCATCAGTTCAGCAATGCCGGGCAGATTTTCGTTGCCTTCTTTTACTACAACTACGTTGCCGTATGTCTTAGCTGCTACGGATTCTGCATCCTCTGTTGCCAGAGCGTCATCCTGTGTCAGCTTATTCTGCAGCGCATAGTTTGCATTGATTGCTGCGAAGCCCAGATCGCTCAGGGACAGAGGCAGCTGTGCAGCTTCCATTTCAACGATTTCCAGATTATAGGGGTTTTCTGTGATATCCAGCTTTGTTGCAGTTACGCCTGCATCGGGATTCAGCTTAATCAGACCATTTGCTTCCAGAAGCAGCAGCGCACGACCGCCGTTTGTAGCGTCATTGGGGATACCAACCTTTGTGCCGGCGGGGATATCCTTCAGATCCTTTACAGTGCCGGCATAGATGCTCATGGGTTCAAAATGAACCTTGCCAACTGCTACCAGATGTGTGCCCTGTTCCTTATTGAACTGTTCCAGATAAGGGGTGTGCTGGAAGTAGTTTGCATCCAGATCACCGGATTCTGTTGCCAGGTTAGGCTGTACATAATCTGTAAATTCAACGATATCCAGCTTGATGCCTTTTTCTGCCAGTTCATCCTTTGCTGCATTCAGGATTTCAGCATGGGGTGTGGGAGAAGCACCGATTTTCAGTGTGATTTCCTCTTTGTTGCTGTCATCGTTTGTTGCTGCGTCATCAGAGCCACCGCAAGCTGCCAGACCAACAGTCAGCACACCTGCCAATAAAATTGCAAAAAATTTCTTCATAGTACGTTTCCTCCTTGTTTTAAAAAAAATATTCTTTTGCTTTTGGTTTTTTATGTGAAGCCTAAAAAACAGGCTTACAGTCTTCTGTCTGTGTGCTTGGAAATACGCATGCCAAGCTCCTGAAATACCAATACGATGATTGCCATGAGGATTACCATGACATACATGATATCGGACTGCTTTCTATAATAGCCATAGTTGATGGCAATGGCACCCAAGCCGCCTGCGCCGACGATACCTGCCATTGCGGAATAGCCCAAAATGGTGGTAATGCTGATTGCCGCACCGACCAAGAGAGAGGGCTTTGCCTCGGGCAGAAGTACCTTCGTCATAATCTGAAACGGGGAAGCACCCATGGACTGTGCCGCCTCAACAACGCCGATTTCCACTTCCTTCAAAGAGGATTCTACCATTCTTGCGATGAAGGGTGCGGCTGCAATCCAAAGACCGACAATCGCCGCCTTGGAGCCGATTACTGTGCCGACCACCATTTTTGTGAAGGGCATCAGCGCAATCAGGAGAATCAGGAAGGGAATGGAACGGAAGAAGTTGATAATCATTCCCAGAAGGCTGTTCAGCCAGGGAATCGGATGAATTCCATCCTTATCGGTCACAACCAGAACCAAGCCCAACGGCAAGCCGATGATATACGCCAGAGCTGTAGAGATGACTGTCATATAAATGGTTTCTATAAAGCCTTGCCCGACCAGAGCAAGCATACCTTCCTTAAACATATTCTACCTCCTCTACTTCTACGCCTCTGTCTGTGAGATATTGAATCATTTTCTGACGAATTTCCTTTTCCTCGGGGAACTGCACCAGCATCTGACCAAAGGCTTGATTTTCAATCGTTCTTGTATTTGCCGCCAGAATATTTACGACATTCTTCAGCTCAATCATCATCTGCCCCAGAACAGGCTCATTTTCACTGCCGCCCTTGAATACCAGACGATAGGAATACGGCAGCTTGCCTGTATATGCCTCTCGGTTTGTACCCTCGTGCATAACCAGCTCCTGCCCGATTTTTGTTTTGGGGGCACGGAAGATTTCCTCCACGCCGCCCTCCTCGGCAATCAGACCGCCATCAATGATGGCAACTCTATCACAGATTTCCTGAATGACGCTCATTTCATGGGTGATAACCACGATGGTAATGCCCAATCTGGTGTTGATATCCTTTAACAAGGAAAGAACACCTGCGGTTGTATTCGGGTCCAGTGCGGAGGTGGCTTCATCACAAAGCAGCACCTTCGGCTCGGTTGCCAAGGCTCTTGCAATGGCAACTCTCTGCTTCTGCCCACCGGAAAGCTGCGCCGGATAGGATTCCATTCTATCTGCCAGACCAACCAGCTCCAGAAGCTCCTTGGCTCTTTCCTTTGCCTTTGCCTTCGGCACACCGGAAATTTCCATTGGGAAGCAGACATTATCCAGTGCCGTTCTCTGCATCAGCAGATGGAACTGTTGGAAAATCATACCCATGTGTCTGCGCTGCTCTCTCAATTCCTTATCGCCAAGGGCGGTCAGCTCTACGCCATCGAGCCATACCTTACCGGCTGTGGGGCGTTCCAGAAGGTTGATGCAGCGAACCAGCGTGCTTTTGCCGGCACCGCTCAGCCCGATGATGCCGAACACCTCTCCCTTTTTAATATCTGCACTTACGCCATGGAGCACCTCCAACTCGCCCGCCTTGGTGCGGAACCGCTTTTTGATACCCTCTAAGCGAATCATCGTTTCTTTTTCAGACATTTCCCAAACCACCTTTTCTTTATACGCAAAATAAAAAGCTCTCCTCCCGTTTGACCACTCAGTCAAAGGGACGAGAGCATAATATGCTTCGTGTTACCACCCTAATTCACAGCAACCTTACGATTACTGCCTTATCAAGTACGGGCATTTGCCGATACTCCAGCGCTGTCACGGGCGCTCCCGTCGCAGCCTAAAGGGAAACCCTCTCGGTGCGCGGCTCCAAGACCATCTTCCAACCCTTCCGCATTTCCTCCTTCGCAGCTACCGGAGGTTCTCTGTAAAATCTTTCAGGCTGTACTCTTCTTTTCATTGCCTTTGTTTTTTGAACTTGTACCCCATTATACCCCGTAAAAAATATTTGTCAACTATTTTTTTAAATTTTTTTAATCTTTTTCTTCGTCCCCGGAGGAAGCATATTGTGCAAAGGGAATATCCTCATACAGATACTTATGGAGCATATCCTTTGCCTGCGCAAGGTCATAGATATAATACCATGCCTTACCGATGATTTTGCCCTCGGCGTGGATATATTCATTGGGAAACGCCGCCTGATCCAGCGTAAGAGAGCTGCCCTTCAGACCGACGGAGGCCAATTTCAGAAGCTCATCATTGCTGAGGGAGGTCTGCACCATAGGGGCGAACTTCCGCACATAGGAGGGGTATTCCAGAGGGTTAATCTCCTTCGCCTTTTCAAAGAGGGACGCAAGAACCTCTCTCTGGCGGGAGGTACGCATATCATCATTATCAATTTTACGGATACGGGAATAGCTGACCGCCTGCGGCCCGTTCAGGGTGATATAGCCTGTTTCGTAAAGAGGCTCGCCCGACAGAAGATAGGCGTTAATCTGCCGACGCTCCGCTTCGGTGACATCCACCTCGACACCGCCCATGGCATCAATCACCTCTGCGAGGGAATCGAAATTGACGGCGACGTAATCGGTGACATCCAAGCCGAAATTTTCATTGAGGGTGCGGATGGCAAGCTCAGGCCCGCCATAGGAAAAGGCATGGTTGATGCGGGTGTTATTGTAGCCGGGGATGGCAACATAGGTATCCCTTGCGATGGAAACCAGCTTAACCTGCCCTGTTTTGGTATTGACAGAGGCAACCATGACAACATCGGAGCGGCCGTTATAATCATGATTGCGGGAATCTACGCCGTAAAGGGCAATATTGATGACCTTTTCATTCACGCTTTCATTGACGGAAAGATTATCCTCATCCACCTCGGTACGATCCAAGCCGCCAATCATGTATAAAAATACACCATAAGCCGCGCCAAGCAGCGCAAGACAGACAGCCAGAGTAATCAGAAGGGTCTTGAGATACAGGCGTTTCAGGTGCTTTCTGTGCTCCTCCCTTGTCATGCTCTGCTTCGCATATTTTTTCGCCGTTGGGCGTTTTTTTCGCTTCGATGTGTATGCCTCTCTGTTTTCGCGCAAGGTATGCCCCTCCTTTTTGTTGTGTTACAAGCAATTTTCTTTATTTTAAAGGAGTTTTCGACAAAAAACAATTAAGATTCCTTTAAGATGTGATTTCTGCAAAAAAACAGCTCAGGCACGAACGCCTGAGCCAAGGGGATTTTAGATTTTACTGCAGCAGCGCGAGAATCTGCTCCACGGGGGCATAAACCTCGCCATCCACATAGAAGCATTGGATGCCGCTTTCCTTGCCGCCGATGAGGAGCTTGAAATCGGTTTTTTTGGTGACAAGGTGTCCGCTGTGATCCATGAGCATTTCATTTCCCATGGTGGTAAGGGTTTTGCCGACGGTGAGATTGAGCGTGCCTGCATCCTTTTTATATTCAGCGGAAAACCTTTTGCCAAGCTGTGCCATCTGCCGCAGAGGGGCATAGGGCGTGCCGAAGATTGCGAGGGTGGTCAGCTTCGCTTCTTTCCCTTTTACGGTAACGGTTTGCTCTGTGGTCTGTATACTATTCGTAAGCCCAACCCAGGAAAGCTCATAGGGTTTGATGCGGTCGGTATAAATGCCGTCCACGCCTGCGGCAAGAGCATCCTCAAAGATGCGGTAGCGATTGACGGTGTGCGCATAGACCTTGAGCCCCTTTGCCTTCAGCTTGGAGATATTTTCCTTCTTTGCACGGTCGATATGCAGGGTGACGGTATCAATGCCATTTGCGGCACAGAAATTCGCGATATCGCCATAATTGGGATTTGCATAAAGATACAGGGTGAAAATCCAGTTTTCAAAGGGATAGATTTCCTTGATCCAGCTGAGCATTTCTTTATTATACAGCTGCGGAATGATGCGGCTCAGAATTTCGGGCGAGCCGATATTATTGGCGATATTCACCAGATCGCGGAACTGCCGCTGCACCTGCGCCTTATCGGTGGTTTTGGTATCCGTTATGAGGTACATATCGGGGTATTCCTGCATGAGATAGAGCAAATCCACCGCTGTCATGGGGGTCTGCTCATAGACCGCAGGGGTCGAGGTGAAGGTTTTGGTATCCATCACCAGAGAGCCGCTCGGCTTGATTTCCAGACGATAATAGGAGCCGTCCTTTTCAAAATCGTGCCGCACGACGAGGGTACCGTCTGAGGTATAGGTAAAATCCGCCTCTACGGCGCGGAAGCCATTCTGCCAAGAGGTCAGGAAGGCTTCTTTGGAATTGGTTTCGATTTTGCCGTCTGCCTCCCCCAAGGCATGGGCAATCAGAGGATTTTTGCTCTGCCAATCTGCCGCAAGGGCAGGCTGTGCCGCCGAAGCGCCAAGCACCAACGCCAGAGCAAATGCCGCTATTCTTTTTCCTTTCATGCTCTTCTCTCCAATCTTTTCCAACTATAAAACACAAAAAACAGGGATAGTGTTCTATCCCTGTTCCCTTGCATTTCTATTATTCGTCTTCGTCATCGAACAGATCATAGAATGTATTGGATACCTTTTCAAAATCGTCATCGCTTTCGATATTGAGAAGCTCGATGCCGTCCTCGTTTTCCTTATATTCATACAGGAGAACGGTTTCATCTTCCAGGGGCAGCAATGCGATATATTCCTTATCGGCAATGCCATCCACCGCAAACACACCAAGGATGCCACATTCCATTTCTGTATCATCATCCAGAGTGAGGGTTAAGGTTTCCATTTCCATTTCTTCGTGTACATGATCGTCATGATCGTGACCGCAGCCACATCCGCAAGTATCGCTCATTCTTGAATCCTCCTTAAAAATTATGATTTTCCGTTGAAGCACGGAAGCATTGATTGTATATATGATAACCGAAAATCGCGTTTTGGACAATTACTTTTTCTGACTTTTTTGACGGTTTGCCTCTTTTTCCGCAAGTTTTTTCGCTTTTCTGGCAAAGAAGCCCAGACTATCGTCCGCCTGCTTTGTTTTTTTGCCCTTTTTGCCCTGCTTTTTGGGCGTTTTTTCCATAGAGAAAGGCTGTTCCTTCGCTTTTTTCTTTTTGGATTTTTTTGGCGTGCCGCCGGTTTCGATGACAAATTCGCCGAAATCCTCTAAATCGTCAAATCCGCCCCAGCCGTCACCCTCTACCCATTTATCCTCAATGACAGGCTTTTTCGCTTTCATCGGCTTGATGATGTCTTTTTTTGTTTTTTGGCTATCGACCAGCTTGCCGAAGGACATTTCCTTCTGCTCAAATTGCAGACCCCATGTTTTTTCGTAGCGGTGAATCCACTTGCGTTCATAGGGGGTGACAATGGTGATGGCAGTGCCTTCCATGCCTTTTCTGCCACAGCGGCCTGCACGATGGAGATAATGCGTGGGTTCTTCGGGGACATCCAGATTGATGATATGCGTAACACCCTCAATATCCAGACCGCGGGAGCCGATATCGGAGGCAACGAGGACATGGATACGCCCTTCACGGAAGCCATCCATGGCGTTTTTGCGCTCCTGCTTGCTCGCCTGCCCATAGATGCCTGCCGCCTTGATGCCGTGATAATTCAGCTTATCCACAGTGACCTCGATATTTTCGGGGTTATTGAGGAAAACCATGCACTTCTCCGGCTTTTCGCCTGCGAGAATTTTACGGAGATTGGCGAATTTTTCTCTGTGCGCGGAGAGGATATAATAATGATGGATGCCCTTGGGGACAATGCCACCGCTTTTGGCTTCCAAATCAACCGCATCTGCCTTCATCATGGCTGCGGCTTTTGCCTTGGCTTCGCCGCTGACAGAGGCAGAAAGCAGAACAATCTGCCGCTCCTTCAGGGTTGTTTTGATGACAGCGGCAACATCCTCCACGTTGCCGTCATCCATAAGGCGGTCGCCCTCATCCAGAACGATGGTTCTGACGAGATGTGCCTGTATTTTTTTCTTACGAATCAAATCCAGAATACGCCCGACAGAGCCGACCACGATACGCGGCTTTGCTTTCAGCTTTTCCATCTGTCTGCCGATGCCTGCCGCACCGATAAGAAGGACACAGCCTGCCGCGATGCCCGCATTCTCCTGCAAAAGCTCCGCCTGATGATAGACCTGCGCCGCCAGCTCATGGGTGGGGGTGAGGATAATCGCCTGCGTGCCGCGGATATTCATATCCAGCTTTTCAAAAATGGGCAAAAGATATGCCAAGGTCTTGCCGGAGCCTGTTTCGGAACGACCGATGACATCCTTGCCGGATAAAATTTCGGGAATCATTTTCTGTTGGATTTCCGTTGGGGTTGTGATGCCCTGCTCTGCCAACGCGGTGACCAAAGCTGCACGCAGTCCCAATGCTTCAAATGTATGTTCCATAGATACATCCTTTCTTTTTCCGATGCAGAAGTTATTCCCCCCATAAACAAAATCCTTCTGATACCGCGGAAAGGTTTGGGAAACGAAGCGTTTCCCGACCGGAATCCGCAGTCGGAATTCATTTCCGACGAGGAAAACAGCAGGTTTCAAGGCTTTTAAGCCGATGGAACCTGTCTGTTTATTCTTCTGTTTGAACAAGTCGAAATCCTGATTTCGACTTAGGTGTCGACTTCGTCGACACCTTCTTTTCTTTAAATGATACTGATTTTTTCAAAATAGTCAAGGATGCCGCAATAAACCGCCCATGCAAGCCGTTCCTGATAGGCGGTATCATTGAGCAGCTTTTCCTCCTCGGCGTTGGAAAGAAAGCCGCACTCCACGATAACGGCAGGGATTTGGGTGGTGCGGAGGATATAATACTCCTTATTTTCCTTTGCCATACGCCGATTGCTGCCATCCACGCGGCTTTTCAGGCTTTCCTGCACACATTCCGCAAGGATTTTGCCCCTTTCACTGCTTTTATGATAAAACACCTGCGCCCCCTTTGCCTTCGCAGAGGGGAAGGCATTCTGATGGATACTGACGAGGATATCCGCGCCTGTTTCATTGGCAATGCGCTGCCGCTCTGCCATATCCGCGTGCTTACTGCCGCCCAGTGCCGTATCCGCATTACGGGTGAGAATGACCTCCGCACCGCCCTGCTCAAGATATTCCGTCAGCTTTTCTGTGACTGCGAGGTTCAGTATTTTTTCATTCTCGCCGCCTGTGCCTGTTTTGCCTGGGTCCCAGCCGCCATGCCCTGCATCCAGAACCACCCGCACGCCCATCATGGGAAAAAGGGCTTTGGTTTCCTCCCCAAGCGCAGTATGCACGAGGCAGACCCCAATGATGCAGAAACAGCAGACAAGGCTCACCCATTCCTTTCGTAAAAAAATCCCCTTCATCCTACCGCCTCCTTTGCTATTTAAAGGATATGTAGGGAAGGGGAAAAATTTGCGTTATTCTTCCTCTAGCATGGCAACGGCACGCACAGGCGCACCATCCGCGTTTTCATATTTCAAGGGCAAGGCTGCAAAGAGAAACAGACCTTCCCCGATTTTATCCAGATTCGTGAGGTTTTCGATAATCACGATATCTCTTTGGGACAAAAGCAGACGATGGCGTGTCAGCCCTTCATCTGCGATGGGATCAATGCCGATGGTATCGAAGCCAAGCCCCTTTTTGCCGCTTTCCAGCGCATAGCGGCAGACCTCCTGAGAGGGAACGGGATAGTCCCCGAAATATTCCGCTTTGCCCCAATACCGGCTCCAACCGGTATGGAAAAGAAGAAAATCCGCCTCATCCGCAAGCCGGCGGACGGGAGCAAGGGCTTCCATGCCGATTTCCTCGCCTGCGCCATACTGCATGCAGGAGATGACAAGCGCCTTGCCGACAAACTGCGCCGCAGGCATTTCATTCAGCTTTGTTCTATCTCCAAAGAGATGAAAGGGAGCATCCATGTGGGTGCCTGTATGGGAAAAGAAGGAGAGCAAGGTTTCCCGAAAGCCATCCGTTTCATAGGTATTGGCTACCGTTAAATGCGGCGGCTCCGTACCCGGATAGACGGGCATGGACGCTGTCATCAGCTGTGTCAAATCAATAATCTTCATCCTGCTTTTCTCCCTTCGTATTGTTTTTTTCAGCTCAGCTTTGATTTATAAACATCGTAGATATCAAGGGTGGTGCCGTTCATGAGCATATTATATTCCTCCCACGCCAAATCGTAGGCATAGGCTGCGGCGGAAAGCTCCATTTCGGTCTGCTCATACTGCAGCTCGAGTGCCTGCAATTCGACTGCGGAAACAAGCCCCAGCTTTGCGGATTTCTGCTGCTGCTCCCATTCGATTTTTGCCTTGCTGTTGGCATCTTTTTTGTTCTGATATTCTGCCGCGGCGGTATTGATGGCATCCAGCTTCTTCTTTAAATCGTTGGCGATATTGACCTTTTCCTCCTCAGTGGAGACATCCGCAAGCTGCATATCCACCCTGCTTGCCTTCAGCTGTCCGTCATATCTGTCATTCTTCTTGGAATCCGCTTCCGCCTGCTGCTTATCCCTGCGGAGGGTTTTCAGCTTATAATTTTTATCGGTGGCGGTTTTCAAAAGCTCCTCGCTATAGGCAGGAGCGGTTTCGATGGTGCGTGTCAGCTCAGGGGGTGTGATGATAAGCTCCTCATCAATTTCACGCCCCATAAGGTCATTCAGCTGCCGCTTGAGCAGGGTTAATCCGTCCTTGGCACTTTGCAGCTCCTTCGCGCCCTCGGAAACGGCAAGCTTTTTCTCGGAAAGATCTGTGCCTGTGCTAAAGCCAAGCTCCTGCTTCTTTTCCTCAATCCGGCAGACACGCTCCAGAAGGGACTGCTTCTGCGTGAGCAGGCTGACACCCTTTTCGACCTGTACGGTTTTGGTGACGAGAAGCTGTGTGACGGCAAGGGATTCATTTTCCCAGTCCTCCTTGGTCTTATTTAAGTCCATTTTGGTATTTTTCAGTTCCGTCTGCTGATCCTCCAGCGTATCGCGCTGTCTATCGGCAACATTATCCACGAGGGTTTCCATGCCGCTTGCGGTTTTGACTGCACCGGAGAGAAGCGCACTGCTGATACCTGCTAAAATCTGGTTTGACTGATTTGTAGGGTCTGCCGCAATAAGACCGCCCAACAAATCCTTCCCTTGGCTTGCAGAGGTGCTTGCATCCCTTCTTGCGTGCGCCGCCTTATCCTGCGAATCCTTCAAATCCTTCAGACCGTCATCAATGGCACTGAGACCAGCGATGACCTTTTCCTGATTCAGCGTCAGGGTGGTTTTCAAGCGGTTATTTTTCACAACCAGCTCCTGAATTTCCTTTAAGGTCATGGCTTTTGTTTTGCTTTCCTCTGCGGTTGCGGGGGCGGCTGTTTTGGTCTCTGCCGCGAGGGCAGGCACTGCCGCACCTGTTGTCAATGCGCCTGTAACGAGAAGCGCACATGCTTTTTTATATGGATAGAATTTCATATTCTGCACTCCTTTCTTATGCCTGTAGGGACACAGGCTCTTCCTTCTCTGCAACGGTTCCCTGCTTTTTCTTCTCAATGCGGTTCAGACGCAGCTGCCAGATGACGCAGCTCAGCGTAAGGCAGACCACGATGATGCCGCCAAGAAGGAGCAGCTCCTTTTTTACTGCGGAAAAGCCACATCCCATCAATGCCACATCGCGATAGCCGATGACAAAATGCGTCAGCGGAAAGACCTGCCCGATTTTCTGATAGAACGCAGGCAACGCCATGGTGGGCCAGGTGTAGCCACTCAGCACCAGAGATGGCGAGGTGAACACCAGAGAGATAGAGGTTGCCACAATGGGATTTGGCATGACTGCGGAAAAGAACTGCCCCAAGGCAACAATCGACAGCAGGAAAAGACTGCTGTAGACAAACCAGAGCAAAAGGCTTCCTCGCATGGGAATCGCATAGCCCCAACGGATGATGGCGGAGCAGATCGCCCACGCCGCGAGGGAAATCAGGAAATAGACCAAGCATTTCACAAGCACCTGCAATGGGGCACTTTTGGAAATGCTTTGCATTTCATCCAGATGACCGCTTTCCTTCTCTCGAACGAGGGAGATTGCCGCGAAATAAATCAGCACCTGCTGAACGGTTGCGGCAACGAAGCCATACACCAGAAAATACGAAAAGTTATTCGTCGGGTTATACCATTGACGGGTATAGAAGCTGACGGGGTTCATGGTCGCAAGGGCATCGTCCACGGTTTCGCCCTTTGCCACAAGGCTTTTGACGGCAATCTGGGTGGAAACCGTCCCCAGAACCTCAGAACCCTTGAGGTTGATGGTACTGCCATAGCCCATATTGACGGCACTGGAGCCGAGAAGCACCTCTGCCTGCTGACCCAACTGCATTTTTCTTGTGAAATCCGCAGGGAAGATGAGACAGCCGACGATTTCGCCATCACGCATGGCTTCGGCAATTTCATCCTCATCGTTATAATAGCCGACGACATCAAAATACGGGGACTGGCGGAAGGCTTCGACCACTTCTCTGGTCTGCTTGGTATAGCTGTAATCCACCACGCCCATTTTCAAATCGGAGAAATAGCCCTTTCCGTAGCCACTGCCGCAGATACAGGTGACGAAAATCGGCACAAGCACCATCAGAACGAGGGAACGGGGGCGTTTCAGGAGATATTTCCATTCCCGAAGAAATAATTTTACTGCGTTTTTCATGCCTGCACCCCCTCTGTCTGTGTATTCTTCTCTGCCGCCTTCTGCTTCTTTTCCGCACGGCACACCTGCCAGACAAAGACTGCAAGGCTGAGCACAAATGCACCTATACCAAGGGTTAAGAGCATAGCGCGATTGTGCTGTAGGGAGGTGCGCTCAAAGCCGATACCCATCAGAATGATACTGCGGACGGGGCCGAGGTAATGGGTGACGGGCAGATAATTTGCAATCCGTACCAGAAAATCCGGCATTTCCGTATGCGGCCAGGAAAAGCCTGCCAGTACGAAAAACGGATAGGTCAGCGCCATGAGCCACTGCATCGCATGCAGGGAATTTTTGCAGAGCAGCCCCAGAAGCGCACCGAAGCCGAGCAGGCAGAACACGAAGCAAGCACTTAGAAGCAGGAAATCCGCCCGCGCGCCGCGCATGGGGAAGCTGTAAATTTTCATAATCACGGCATAATTCAGCAGGAGATTGAAAAAGCCTGCAATGCCGTAGAAAAGCATTTTATCGAAATAATAGAGGATTGCATCCCGCTTACGGAATTTGCCCGAAAGGATGCCTTCCTTCTTTTCATCCGCGAAGGAGCCTGCCACCGCGGAGAGGAAAAGCTGATGATAAACAAGACCGGTCAGCCCAAGCCCCAGATACATCAGATAACTGAACTGGGGGTTAAACCACGGGCGAAGCACGGTCGAAATCGGCATAACCTTCGCCGTACCCTCCGCAACGCTGCTGCCCGATGCCACATAGTTTTTGACCGCAATCTGGGAGGAAACGGTTTTCACGACCTGCATGACGGAAACAACCGCACTGTTGCCGACAAGGTTATTCGCACTATTGATGCCGACAAGTACCTCTGCCTGCTGTCCCATCTGAAGGGAACGGGTATAATCGGCAGGGATGACGATAATGCCATACACCTCGCCCTCCTCCATTTTCTGCTTTGCCTCATCCAAATCCTGCAGGACAAGGGTGACATCAAAACGGTCGGATTCATCAAAGGCGCGAATCAACTCTCTTGTTTTTGCGGAGGAGGACATTTCCACCGCCGCCAGAGGAATATGGTTGACAATGCCGTTTTGGAAGGCACCGCAGACCACAATATTCATCAGAAGCGGGGCAACGAGAAACATAAAGATGCCCCGCGGATCTTTCACCAGAAGCCAAAGCTCCCGAAGAAGCCCCTTGAAAAATGTCAGAATCATTTTTTCTCACCTGCTTTATCCAGGTCTACCTGCACCAGCATTCCGGGGTAAAGCATGATATCATCCTTCTCGGAAAGGGCGATTTTCACCTCGTATGTAACAACATCCTGATCATTCAGCTCATTTGTGGATTTTTTGGTTGCAAAATCAGGGCTTTTGCTGATATTGACGATTTTGCCATGAAAGACGGTATCGGGGTGCGCCTTACTGGTCAGAGGAATCTGCTGACCGACCTTCAGCTTGCCGACTGCGTATTCATCCACATTTGCCATGACCCAGCGGTCGCTGTAATCTGTGAGGGTAACGATGGTGGTGCCTGTGCCGATGAGCTCCCCGAGAGAGGAGGAAATCATGGTGATGGTGCCGTTGCAGGGGGCATACTGAGAGGTCTGCCCCAGATTGAGATTGACTTCATCCAGAACACCCTTTGCTGCCGCAAGCTGCCCGGTTGCCGCTTCATACTGCCCCTGTGCCGCCTGCTGCTGTGCCGCTGCCGCCGCGGCATCCAATCTTGCCGCCTCCAGCTGGGTGGTCAGCTTATCCATATTATCCTGAGAAACGGCATCCATGGCGTAAAGCTCCTGATATTTTGCATATTCGGTTTCCAGCAGCTTCACATTTGCGTTTGCCTTTTCCACCACTGCCGCTGCCGCCTCTGCGGCATTTTTCGCCGCCTCGACCTGCCCTGCGGCTGCCTTTGCGGTTGCGGATGCCTGTGTCTGCTTTACTTCTACATCGCGTCTGTCTGTGGAGAACAGCAAATCACCCTCCTTAACCTCCTGCCCTTCCTCGACGGGAATATCTGTCAGATAGCCGGGGATTTTGGCACGGACATAAACCTCCTTACATTCCACTGTGCCGGTGACAAAATTTCCCTTCTCCGCTGTTTTTGTATCGTCTGTTTTTGTGCCGCAGGCGCTTAATACACAGCAGCCCGCCAGAAGCAGCGCCAACACCTTCTTCTTTCCGTTTTGCATCTTTTTACTCCCTTTCCTTTTCAGATAATTTTTTATAATGACAGAGCCTTCTTTTGCAGCCGTAAATTTAAGCCACAAACAATAATTGAAAAATGGGGTGCATGATTTTTTCCGTTAAATCCATCATTTCTGCCTTGGAGAGAGGCATCCCCTCCGCAAGCCACCGCTTTACCATCCCCATGGCACCACAGGAAATAAAATGGCGGATATAATCCGTCTGTCTGGAGTCCCTTTCCAAGCCGCGCTCCTTTCGGATTTCCTGCCCCTTCCGCTTCATAATCTCCGTCAGCTTTTCCGTAAAGCAATCGCTGTGCGGATTGAGAAACAGACAGCGGCAGAGATCCTGATTTTCGGCGATATAATCGCAGATTTTTCCAATCAGAACAGACTCCCATGTGCTGTTTTCAAGGATGGGGGTTTCCTCCAGCATGCGGGCAAATTCGCTTACGGTTTCTTCTTCCAATTCCTCCAGCAAATCGAACACATTATTATAATGAAGATAAAACGTTGCCCGATTGAGATCCGCCCTATCGGTAATATCCCTTGCAGTGATTTCGGGAAAGAGCTTTTCCTGCATCAGAGAAATGAGTGCTTCTCGCATCCGCATTTTACTGCGGATGACTCTGCGGTCCTGTTTTTCCAAGATGATTTTCCCTCCCTTCTTTCTCTATATTTTTTGTATTCAGTTTCGTATAAATTTCCTCTTTAGGATAACATGAAAGCACGAGATAATCAACAATTTTCGTTAAATAGAATATTTTTGATTATTTTTTCTCGCGTTTGCGATTGTATACAATAGACAAAGTGCATTTCTGTTTTCGGACGAAAGACAATATTACGTCAAATTTAACAGACTTTTCTTTTCTCTTTCAAAAAATTTTGCTTCATTCTCCAAAATTTCAGGGTGGGACAAAAAAAATCCCATTTTCAGTTGACGAGAAAAATGAAAGTGCTATAATTTCCCTATCGACAATGCCCGTTTGATGCGGACATGTGTCCATATTGTTAAAAGTTAGGAGGCTTATCTATGGAAAAAAGAGTATACAACTTCTCAGCAGGTCCTTCCATGCTGCCCTTGGAGGTTCTGGAACAGGCACAGCGCGAACTGGTCTGTTACCCTTCAGCAGGCATGTCAGTGATGGAGATGAGCCACCGTTCAAAAACCTTTGAAAATATTCTGGAGAAGGCAAAGGCTGATCTCAAGGAATTGATGCACATTCCCGATAATTATAAAATCCTGTTCTTGCAGGGCGGCGGCTCAACGCAGTTTGCGATGATTCCCATGAACCTGATGAACAAAAACAACAAGGCGGATTATGTGATCACAGGGCAGTGGGCGAAGAAGGCGGCGGCAGAGGCAGAGCGTTACGGTAAAGTGAACATCGTTGCTTCCTCAGCAGACTCAACCTTCGACCACATCCCCACACTGGATCCTTCCAAATTCGACCCCGAAGCGGATTATTTTTATATCACACTGAACAACACCATTTACGGTACACGCTGGACGGAGCTTCCCGATACAGGCAATGTGCCGCTGGTGGGCGATATGTCCTCTTCCATTCTCTCGCAGGAGATTGATATTACAAAATTCGGTCTTCTGTATGCAGGGGCACAGAAAAACCTCGGCCCCGCAGGCGTAACGGTTGTTATCGTGAGAGAGGATTTGCTGGGCAACGCCATGGATTTCACACCGACCATGCTGCGTTATGATATTCACGCAGAAAATAATTCTCTTTACAACACACCCCCGACCTACGGCATTTACTTCATGGGTCTGGTATTCGACTGGGTGAAACGGCAGGGCGGCGTTGCTGCCTTGCAGAAAATCAACGAACGGAAAGCGGCTATTCTCTATGATTTCTTAGACCAATCCGAGCTGTTCCGCGGCACTGTTGTAAAGAAAGACCGTTCCCTGATGAACGCGCCCTTCGTACTGCCTACGAAGGAGCTGGATGAAAAATTCATCAAGGAGGCAAAAGAGCATGGCTTTGAAAACCTGAAAGGTCACCGCACCGTTGGCGGCATGCGCGCAAGTATGTATAACGCAATGCCCATTGAAGGTGTGGAAAAATTAGTGGAATTCATGAAGAAATTCGAGATGGAAAATAAGTAAAATCCAAAAGGGTCGTGGCACACGACCCTTTTCTTATATCTAAAAAGGAGAGACATTATGTATACCATTCGCACTTTGAACAACATTGCAAAAACAGGGCTGGCAAAGCTGCCCGAACAGAATTTCGTGATTGATGAAAAAGCAGAAAATCCCGAGGGCATCATCCTGCGCAGCTTTGATATGCACAAGATGGAGCTGAACGAAAACCTGCTTGCCGTTGCCCGTGCAGGCGCAGGCACAAACAACATCCCCATTGAAAAATGTACACAGAAGGGCGTTCCCGTATTCAATACGCCGGGGGCAAATGCAAACGCCGTAAAGGAGCTGGTTCTGGCAGGACTGTTTGCATCCTCCAGACGCATCATTGCAGGGGCAGCTTGGGTACAGGGGCTGAAGGACAACTGCGAAAGCGTGGAAAAGGCAGTAGAGGCAGGCAAGAAGGAATTCACCGGTCCTGAAATTGCGGGCAAGACCTTGGGTGTCATCGGTCTGGGTGCGATTGGCGTACAGGTTGCCAATGCGGCACTGGATCTGGGGATGGAGGTTATCGGCTACGACCCCTTCCTTTCCCTGGAAAGTGCATGGCACTTATCCCCCAACGTGGTGCATGAGGAATCCATGGAGGAGCTGGTTGCGAAAGCGGATTACATTACGCTGCACATTCCTCTGAACGATAAGACAAGAAATACCTTTGATGAAAAGCTGTTTGCGGCAACAAAGCCCGGCGCACGCCTGCTGAACTTTGCACGCGGCGGTCTGGTGGACAATGCGGCACTGAAAAAAGCCATTGCGGACGGCATCATCGCGCGCTACATGACGGACTTCCCTTCCGAAGACCTGCTGGGCGACCCTGCGAACATCATCGTAACCCCTCATCTGGGCGCATCCACACCGGAATCCGAGGAAAACTGCGCAATTATGGCGGCACAGGAAATCAGAGAATACCTGACCCACGGCAATATCAAAAATTCCGTAAACTTCCCCAACTGCGTGGTGCCTTATAACGGCAAGCCCCGCATCACCGTATGCCATCAGAATATCGTAAACATGATTGGGCAGCTGGGTGCTGTTTTCACAAAATACAGCGTGAATATCGACAAGCTAGTAAACAACTCCAAGGGCGACCTTGCATATAACATTGTGGTATGCGACAACCTGCCAGAAAACATCGATGATATGATCAAAGACCTGTATGCCATCAATACGGTATTGAAGGTTCGTATTCTGGATTAAGAAACCGAAAACAGCAATTCCAAAGGAGGAAAATTATGGCAACCATCAGACCCTTTATGGCGATCCGCCCGGCAGAGGCTTACGCAAAGGACGTAGCAGCCCTGCCCTATGACGTAATGAACAGCGAAGAAGCAAGAGAAATGGTGCAGGGAAAGCCCTGGTCCTTCCTGCATGTTGACAAGGCAGAGGTGGACCTGCCGAAGGATATTGACGTTTACAGCCCTGCGGTTTACGCAAAGGCAAAGGAAAACCTCGAAAACATGATTCACAACGGGATTCTGGGACAGGATTTGCTGCCCAACCTGTATCTTTACCGCATGACGATGAACGGCAGAAGCCAGACGGGTCTGGTTTGCTGTACGTCTGTGGACGAATATATTAACGGGACGATTAAAAAGCATGAGCTGACACGCGCAGACAAGGAGGCTGACCGTATCCGCCATGTGGATACGCTGAACGCAAACACAGGCCCGATTTTCCTTGCCTACAAGGAAAACAAGGACGCAAAGGCGATTATCGACGGCTGGACAGCGGCAGTAAAGCCTGTTTACGATTTCGTTGCCGAGGACGGCATCGGGCATACGGTTTGGGTGATTGACAGCGATACGGAAATCGGCATGCTGGTGGAATCCTTTAAGCAGGTGAAGAATCTCTACATTGCGGACGGACACCACAGAAACGCATCCGCCGTGAAGGTGGCGCTGAAGCGCAGAGAGGCAAAGCCGGATTACACCGGTGAGGAGGAATTCAACTATTATCTGTCCGTACTGTTTGCGGCAGAGGATTTATATATCATGGATTACAACCGCGTGGTAAAGGATTTAAACGGCTACAATACAGAGGAATTCATGCAGGAAATTCGCAAGAAATTCGACATTGCGCCTTACACAGGCGAAGGCCCTTACCACCCCGAAGCACTGCACACCTTTGGGCTGTATCTGGACGGGAAATGGTTCAAGATGACGGCGAAGGAGGAAATTATTACAGACGACCCTGTTCTGGGACTGGATGTTTCCATTTTGCAGAAGGAGCTGCTGGAGCCTGTGCTTGCCATCGGCGACCCCAGAACCGACAAGCGGATTGATTTTGTCGGCGGAATTCGCGGACTGGGTGAGCTGGAGCGCAGAGTAGACAGCGGCGAGATGAGACTGGCGTTTTCCATGTTCCCCACCTCCATGGAGGAGCTGATGGATGTGGCGGATGAGGATATGACGATGCCGCCGAAATCGACATGGTTTGAGCCAAAGCTGCGGAGTGGGTTGTTTATTCATGATTTGGGGGAATGAAGCTGAACAGTGCTTCGCACTGGATGGGCACAGTCGTGCCGAAATTTTGCTTTGTGAAGATAAGAAATTCGCCAGTTTAGAACTCTCACGGCGAAACAAAGGTGTTCTTCCTTACTTTTTATGCTAAAAAGTAACAAAAACTTGGAACCCGTTTCGCAATGGGTTCCAAACCTCCGCAACCGAGGAAAGGGCAACAAAGTTTCCCTTTCCAATCCCTTCCCCACTATGCCGGAAACGGCAGGGAGAAAAGCGGCGCGGTGCGCCTGAAAAAAGGCGGAGAAAATGGCGTTTCGGAATGGGTTCCGAACCTTCGCAGACAGAGAAAGGGACGCATTATTTCCCTTTCCAATCCCTTCCCCATTATGCCGGAAACGGCAGGGAGAAAGGCGGTGCGCCTATGAAAAACCCATGATAAAAAGCACATACAAAAAAGAGTGAAATCCAAAAGGGTTTCACTCTTTTTATTTTATGGATTACAAATCCAGTTTCAGGTCATTTTCCTTAATAAGGTTCTTTTTGCGCATAGGATATGCGAAAACGAGGGTCAGGACTGCGGGCAGGATGAAGCAAACCAAAACCAGACCGAGCCAGTCCATAGAGGTAATGCCTGCTTTTGTGCCGGCGGTGATATCGTTAATCCAACCGGTATAGACACCAATCTGTCCGACCAGACCGCAGGTACCCATGCCGGAGGCCACGGCATCCCCATTCATCTTCATGCGGAAAATACAGGTTGCGATAGGGCCTGTGACAGCGGATGCCAGTGTAGGCGGAATCCAGATCAGCGGGTTTTTGACGATATTCCCGATTTGCAGCATAGAGGTACCGATTCCCTGCGCCAAAAGACCGCTCCATTTATTTTCCTTAAAGCTCATAACAGCAAAGCCGACCATCTGCGCACAGCAGCCTGCAACTGCCGCACCGCCTGCCAAGCCTGTCAGCCCCAGAGCCGCACAAATTGCCGCACTGCTGATAGGGAGCGTCAGCGCGATGCCGACGATAACGGAAACCAGAATCCCCATGAAGAAGGGCTGCAGCTCCGTTGCCCACTTAATGGCATTGCCAACTGCGCTTGCCGCTGCACCGATGGAGGGTGCCCACCACATGGAAAGCAGCACGCCGACGCAGATGGTGACAGAAGGGGTCACAATGATATCGACCTTTGTTTCCTTGGAAACCAGCTTACCGAACTCTGCGGCAAAGATGGTGACAACGAAAACAGCCAGAGGACCGCCTGCACCGCCCAGCTGATTCGCCGCGCCGCCGACGGCAATCAATGAAAACAGCACCAGAGGGGGGCATTTCAGCGCATAGCCGATGGAAACTGCCATAGCAGGGCCTGTGACCGCCTGCGCGAAGGTACCGATATCCACCAGAATGGCAACGCCAAGCTGCTGCCCCAAGGTTTTTAAAATTGTCCCAATCAGCAGGGATGCAAACAAGCCCTGTGCCATTGCGCCCAAGGCATCAATGCCGTATCGCTTTGCTGAAAAAACGATATCCTTTTTTGCCAGAAAAGCGGCAAAGCCTTTTTGATTCTCGCTCATGTTCTTTCTCCTTTTTGTCTCTTCACTTGTTTTTACATCTGTCTTGACAGCTTATCGGTTTGATTATACGTTATCCGTCATGGAAAATCAATAAAAATCCCGAAAACGGTCATACTAATTTCATCAAAGGAGGGATTTTATGAACAAATTTGCAACAGGAATGCTGCTTGGCGGCGCGGCGGCAATGGCAGGCATGGGATACCTGATGAAGGATAAGCGCACCTATCAGAGGCTTGCCAGAAAAGGGAAAAAGATGGTAGTGAAGGCAGAGGAGGCGATTGACGATATCATAGATGACATGATGCCTTAAAATCAGCCATAAAAAGCAAAAGAGCAAATCTTTCGATTTGCTCTTCTTGCTTTTACGTTTTATCATTTAAAAAGGGGAAGGGTATAATACTTATGTTCTCAAAAGGTGGTCCGTTCCTTTTGACACCTTTATGATATCATTCAAATTTGAATTTCATTTGTACAAAAACCAAAGAGTTTTTTAAGAATATTTGAATAATTTATGAACATAAAAGGAATCGATTTACTTACTCAATTTCTCAATCCCCTTGCGGATTCTGCGCAGAGCCTCCTCTTTGCCGAGGATATCCGCCAGCTCCATTGCGCCGCCGGGAGAGGTCTGCTCACCGGAGAGGGCTGTTCTGACGGGCCAGAGCAGCTGACCGTTTTTGATGCCCAGCTCACCGACCAGTGCCATCAGGCTGTCATGGATGGCAGTTTCATTCCAATCGGACAGGTTCTCCAAAACAGGCAGAGCCGCCTGTAAGGAGGACAGTGCGATTTCATCGTTGGTTTTCATTTTCTTATGGGTATACAGCTCTGTGCTGTAATCGGGCAGTTCCTTGAAGAAATCCACCAGACGGGGGATATCGTTGAGGGTTTCAAGACGCTTCTGGAGCAGTGCCGCGATTTTTTTCAGGTCTAAATCGGTGCCTGCCAGTGCCTCCTCCAGCTTAGGTCTTGCCAGTTCAAAATATTTATCGAAGTCCATCGCCTTGAGGTATTCACTGTTCATCCATGTCAGCTTTTTGATATCGAAGATGGAGGGAGATTTGCTCAGCCCCGCCATATCAAATTTCTGTTCCAGTTCCTTGAGGGTGAAGATTTCCACATTATCAGAGGGACTCCAGCCAAGCAGTGCGATATAGTTCACGATGGCTTCTACCACATAGCCTTCATTTACCAAATCCTCGAAGGATTTATCGCCATGACGCTTGGACAGCTTATGGTGTGCGTCACGCATAACGGCGGGCAGGTGTACATAAATGGGAGGCTCCCATCCGAATGCTTTATAAAGCAGATTATACTTGGGTGTGGAGGAAAGATATTCACTGCCGCGGACAACGTGGGTGATGTGCATCAGGTGGTCATCCACAACATTGGCGAAGTTATAGGTCGGGAAGCCGTCTGCCTTCATCAGAATCTGGTCATCCAGCTCCGCATTATCCACGGTGATATCACCATAAACCATGTCATGGAAGGAGGTTGTGCCGCTTTCGGGCATTTTCTGGCGAATAACGAAGGGTTCGCCTGCGGCAAGCTTTGCCTGTACCTCCTCAGGGGACAGATGCAGACAATGGCGGTCATATTTTGCGAAGGAAACGCCCTCTGCATTGGCTTCCTTCAAGCTTTCCAGTCTTTCCTTGGTGCAGAAGCAGTAATACGCTTCGCCCTTTTCCACCAGTTCCTTTGCATAATCCATATACAGACCCATGCGTTCGCTCTGCACATAGGGGCCGTATTCGCCGCCGACATCGGGACCTTCATCATGCTGAAGCCCTGTCATTTTCATGGTTTTATAAATGACATCCAGAGAGCCCTCCACCAGACGGCCCTGATCGGTATCCTCAATACGCAGGATGAATTTCCCACCCTGAGATTTTGCAATGAGGTATTCATAAAGCGCGGTACGCAGGTTGCCGATATGCATATAGCCCGTAGGGGAAGGGGCAAATCTTGTTCTTACTTCCATTTTTTTCTTCCTTTCTGCTTCGATAAATTGACTTTTCTGAAAAAAGCCACATATTCCTTTGTATAGTTTATACGCAAATGCCCGCTGTGTAAAGGAAAAACAGAAGAAAATATTAAGAATTGTGCGCGCGTATTGCAAGAAAATTTACTTTTATGATATACTTTCTTCTAATATAAATAAAAATATACTGGGAGTTGATTGGATGCAGTTAGATAAGGATACGCTCCGCAAGCTGCGGGGCTTAATTATATTTACACTGGTGATTCTGGTGGGGCTTTGGCGGTTTAGCATTGTGCTGCAGGCGGTAAAAACGATTTTACACATCCTGTTCCCCTTCCTTCTGGGGGGCGCGATTGCATTTGTGCTGAGTGTGCCGATGAACCGCATCCGGAAGCGGCTGTTTGCAAACGCAAAGGAAAAGCCGAAAAAATTTGCCGCGCCCGTCAGCCTGATTCTGACGCTGATTTTTGTACTGGCACTATTGAGCCTTGTAACGATTGTGGTTGTGCCGGAGCTGGGAAATACCATTGCTACGCTTGGGAAAACGCTGCCCGAAAAGGTGCCTGTGCTGATAAGAAAGGCGGAGCAGCTTGTTTCCAACCATCCTGAGCTGGTGGACTACATAGACGAGGTACAGGCACAGCTGAATTGGGAGGAAATTCTGAATCAGCTTGTGACATTCTTCCGCATAGGGGCAAATTCCATGCTGAGCTCTACCATCAGCGTAGCAACGGGAATTGTAAGCGGCGTGGGGACGTTTTTCATCGGTCTTGTTTTCGCCTGCTATATTCTGTTGCAACAGGAATTTCTGAAGCGACAGATGAAAAAGCTGATTTTCGCCTATCTGAAGGAAAAGCACGCAAACCGCTTTCTGCAAATCTGCGCGCTGACGTATCGCACGTTTTCAAATTTTCTGACAGGGCAATGCCTGGAGGCGGTGATTCTGGGGATGATGTTCTTCGTTTCCATGACGATTCTGCGGTTCCCCTTCGCCATTCTGGTTGGGGTGCTGATTGCATTTACGGCACTGATTCCCATTTTCGGGGCGTTTATCGGCTGTGTCGTAGGGGCGTTTCTGATTCTGACGGTCAGCCCCTCGCAGGCAGCGGCATTTATCGTGCTGTTCCTTGTGCTGCAGCAGATTGAAGGAAATCTGATTTATCCGAAGGTAGTCGGCGGCTCGATTGGACTGCCTGCGATCTGGGTGCTGGTGGCGGTGACGCTGGGCGGCAGCCTGTTCGGGATTGTCGGGATGCTGGTGTTTATCCCGATTGTTTCGGTGGTGTATACACTGCTGAAGGAGGATGTGAATAAACGGCTGATTGAAAAGGATATCACTATTGAGTAATTAAAAAGTCCCCTTTTGGGGACTTTTATTTTGCATGTTCTAAGTAATTGCAGATAGCCTTGTAATACGCCTGCGCGGCGCGCTGACAGCCCTCCTCTGTGCCGAAGCTTTCCACATCGGAAGGATTTGTAATAAAGCACTGCTCCGCCAGAACCGCAGGGCAGCTCATATTTTTGAGCATACCAAAGGTATCATAGGAATAGACCGTGGTATCGCTCGAATCGCGCAGCAGCTTATTGCCGTTTTCATCATAATAGCCATAGCGCACGCCTGCAATGCCCGTACCGCGGAGATTTGCGCCTATATTCTGCATTTCCTGCGCCAGACATGCAGCAAAGGCAAGGCTTTCTTCGTGGTTTTCATAGCCGGGAGGCGAAGGGTAGCACTCAAAGCCATTGGCACTGCTGCTGTCGCTTGCGTTGCCATGGACAGAGAGCATTAAATCGGGGTGTCTGCGGCGGAATTTATGGTTACGCTCGGTGACGGTTGCGCCCTCACCTGCCTTACGGGACAACACCACGCGGAAGCGTCCGTCCTCCTCCAGAAGGGTTTGCAGCGCGGCTACAGTCTGCTCCGTCAGTGCGACCTCCTGTATCACGCCCTCTGCGCCGACATCCGCCCCGCCATGCCCTGCATCCAGTGCAACAGTATAGGGCTTGCCGAAATTATAATAGACCAGAAAGCCGACATAGCCAACTAAAAACAGTACCAATGCGAAACACAGCTTGCGCAAAAGTCCGCCCTTTCTTCTTCTGCGCCGACGGCGCTTCGGCGGTTCATATTCCCTCCAATTTTTCCCCTTCATTGCTTTTCCTTCTTCCGCTAAAAACTAAGCCGCAATCGAAATCAGAATTTCGACCGATTCTTTTCTATCCTTAGTATAAATGAAATTCCACGGAAGAACTTGAAGATTTCCTTAAGAATTTCCGTTTAAATTTCAAATTTTTCGTTTTCCTGCGTGATTTCCGCAATCGTTTCGCCATAGCCAAGCTGACGCAGCATCGTGCAGACATCAAAGCGTCCCCAGAAGTGCATGGGAAACAGCCTTTTTGCACCGACGGTCTTGAGAAAATAATTGACCGCCCAGAAATATTTATCCTGTAGGCGCAAATCCGCAGGGACAAAGGCAACGTCTATTTTCTCGCCCTTCAGCCGATTGATTTCCGTCGTATAGCTTTTTTCGATATCGGCGTTGAAGTCATCGGGTTCGCCATTCCAGTGCCACCAGTTCAAATCGCCTGCGTGGTAAATGGTTTTGCCATCCGCCTTGACCAGAAACGCGACGCCCTCATCATTGGACCTGAGGGTTTGGATGGAAATGCCGTCAAAATCGTATGTCCGATGCGGCTCGGCGCGGAGAACTCTGCCTTCAAAGCTCGCTTCTGTCCGCACATCAAAGGAAAGCACATAGCGGACATTGGGGAGCTTTGCCCACGAAAGAATCCGTCTGTCATAATGATCCTCATGCGCATGGGAGACAAAAACGAAAACTGCTTTATCGGGATATGCGGCGGGGTCGAAATACGCTTTTCTGCCGCCCTCTGTATAATAATCAAACAAAAGCACCTTTGTTTCGGTTTCAACGGAAAAGCCGCTGTGGTGCAGATAGGTTATCTTCATTGCAGTCACTCCTTACTTTCTGAAATGTCATTAGTATAGCACAGGAAAAAGAGGCGCGCAATGTGCGCGCCCCTTGGGGATATCGACAAATCAGGCGGCCTTTTTCGACCAGAAGCCTTCTCTGCCCTCGGTGATTACGGTGTTTCCGTTTGCATCTGTCCCGAAGAACAGCGTCACGCTCTGCCCGCCCTTTCCGCTTTGCAGACGGGAAAGCCATTCCTTCGCGTTCAGCATGGCAGGGACTTCGCCTGCGCCGCCAACGGTAAAGGCTGCATTCTCCGCAACGGGGAAGGTGGTCGTGTAGTCAAGATTCAAATCGAAATAGCCGTTATTCGTTCTGCCTGTGGCATCCTCGATACGGATTTTTCTGGCAACGGTGACGGTATTCGCATCCTTGGCAGGGGTAACGGTGCAGAACCAGCCATCCGTAGGTGTTTCGTCATACCAGCCATCCCAAGCAGGATTTTTCTTATAAAAGGTAATCCTATGCGGATCGAAATCATCATTATAGAGATGGAAGGTTTCCGGATAGCAGGTGTCCTCATTGATTTTCTGTGCATCCGCCTGCACCTCGCAGGTAAAGCGGAAATAGGTATTTCCCTCTTTTTCCTCATAATATTCCTTATAATACACCGCATACACAGACTGCCCAGCCTCCTTCGCGCGCTTGATGTAGCCTGCCTCATCGGGATCGCGGAAGGGATTTCTATAATGCATATTCAAGCCGAAATCCACGGTTACCTGTTCTCTGCCGTTTGAAAGAGGGGTGCGTGTCACGCTGATGCGGTTAAAATTGAAGGCCTCCAATTCATACACATCCCAACCGCTTTGGCTGATAAAGCCGACCACGCTCTGCGAAAGAAAGTCCCAGATACCTTCGTCCAAATCCGATTCTGTACGGGAAATGCTAGGATGCACCTTGCCGTCCGCCCAATAGAAATTGGAGGTGAGATAGCCGGCGACAACGGTTTTTCCGTTTTCCTCCCCGAATTTCAAAAGCTCCTTCATGGTGTAATAAGCAGGCTGGCTATCCTGCATGGTATAGGTAATCATGGCTGCATTTTCGCGCTCCTCGATGGTATAGGAATCCACCCAAGGGCTGGAGCCGCCGATGACATAATTCCAATCCTCGCCATCAAGCGCCTTCTGCTCTGCGATAAACTGCGCCTTGGCAGCCTTGCCCATCTCTTTATAGCGGATTTTGCCATCTCTGTCGGAAAGAGCTTCTGCCCACCGCTCAGTCAGCTTGCGCTGTTCTGCGGTCAGGGTACCTTGGCTTGCTGCTGTATCCTGCGTGGACTCCGATGCTTTCTCGTCCTTCCCACAGCTGATGAGGCAACCGCAGGTCAATGTCAGCACAAGCATAACAGAAACCAGTGCCATGCCTTTTTTTCGTTTGCTTTGATTCATAATCTCCACCAGCCTTTCCTGCAATGCCCGTTTCCCATCGGTGAAACAGGTTGTCAATGCTGCCTGCTTTTCGATGCTGCGCTCCGCCTCCTGCAAAATCATCAGACCATACGCCTTGCGATACGCCGCATCCCTGCCCTGCACCGCCATGCTGTCGCAGGAAATTTCCAAATCCCGCTCTGCACGCTTTGCCATCCGCCAGACCAGAGGGTTGCACCAATGGATGCTTCTTGCGGCAAGCAACAGCAGCTTATACCACAAATCCTTCCGCCGCCAATGGATCAGCTCATGACGGAAAATCATTTCCAACTCCTGCGCGGTGTAGTGCTCATGGGGCAGATAGACAGTTGTGCGGAATAAGCCGACCGCCATAGGACTTTCCAGCACAGGGCAAACCATGAGCCGCGGCTGCGTTTTGCCTGCCGTTTCAGCGAAAAACGCCTTTGCTTCGGCGGAGGGCTCCTTCTCCCAACGGCGAAGCAGGGCTTTCATCCGAAAAACAGAAACCACTGTCCGCAGGACGAAAACCAGCACACCTGCCAACCAAAGGGCAAAGCCAATCTGCAAGGGCTGCAAGGGTTCGGCTTGGGGCTGTGTCTGCTTTTGTGCCGCGGCTGCTGTGCCTTCTGCCTTTGGCGGTGCCTGCACGGGATTGAATTTCGCCTGCACCCATTCATTCGCCTGCTCCTCGGAAATTGCCACATGGATGGGGGCGGTTTCCTGCGGAAGGGTCAGATTCCACGGAATGAGCAGACGCACGGCAAGCACAAGCCAGATGACATAGGACACCCTTGCGGCATACCGCTTAGACAGGCGCGGCAAAAGCCAGAGTGCCGGCAGAATAATCGGAAGCATCCAAAGGCCGACCTTCAAATATTCCAGAAAAATACGCATAGCAGCTCACCCCTCCGTTTCGTCCTCGATAAACGCCTTCAATTCTTCTAAGTCCTCTTTTGTAACCGAATGATTGACATAAAGACAGGCAACCAAATCCCTGAGAGAGCCACCCGTCCATTTCTGAAAATAGCGGCGGCTATCCTCCGCGAGATAGTCCTCCTCTGTGACGAGGGGGGTATAATAGCGGCTTTTGCCCTGCTTTTCCGTCTGCAAAAAGCCACGGCGCACCAGTCTGCCCAGAAGGGTCTGCAAAGCGGATAAATTCCAAGGGCGTTCCTTTTGCAGCTCCTCGCGGACGGCAGAGGTACTGGCAGGGGGTTCGATATGCCAGATTGCCTGCATGACCTTGAGCTCTGTATCGGGTAATTTCTGTTTTTCCATGGGGTTCACCTCTTTTACCTACAAGTGTATGTTTATTTATAACATACAACTGTATGTCCATTCTGTCAAGCGGATTTTATAAATTTTCCGTAAAAGAAAAAAGCCGCCCTTTGCTTAGACAAAAAGCGACTTTCTGATTTTCATATTTTATTCCTTTCTCTCGGAAACGCCGCGGACTGCGCCCGTATGGGGGTCCATGATGAAGCCGAGCACCTCCAGATCCTTTGGCAGCAGCGGATGCTCCCTGATGGCATCGACGGTGCTTTGCACAGAATGATTGATATCCCCGAAGCCGGTCAGCCATTGCTCCACGTTTTTATGGTTTTCATCCACATGGTCAATCGCTTCCTGCGAAATGCCGCGTTCCTTCATCTTGGCAATCATTTCCTTCGGGTCAAGCAGGCGACCGCCGCAGTCATCATGCCCGATGACAACGACCGTATCCACGCCCAGCTCATAGACTGCGACCAGAAGGCTGAAAATGACACTGCCATAGGGGTGCATCACGCGGCCGCCTGCGTTTTTAATCAGCTTGACATCACCGTTTTTCAAGCCAAGGGCGGCAGGCAGAAGCTCCGTCATGCGGGTATCCATGCAGGCAAGAATGGCGATTTTACGGTCCGGATACTTGGTTGTGGTATACTTTTCATAGAGACCATGCTCCACGAAGGCACGGTTATAATCCAACATTTTCTTTACGAAATCATTCATAAAAGGGTTCACCTCGTTCATCGTTTTTTCATATTATACTCTTTTTTAAGGATTTTGTCTCTTTTTGTATGGCAAAATATTACAAAAAAATAAAAAGGCACTTGTCTTTTTATGTAAATATGCTATGCTATTCTTATACAACACTAATGTAACTATTTTTATTTCTGTGCGGACGCAGGAACGGGCGTATGTACAGAAAAAGGCACAATCGGTGAAAGCCGATGTCGCAAAGCCAAGGGTCTAAACGGCGAGGGGATTCGCCGCAGGACAGCCGGCTACCGAAATACATATTGTTTCCCTGTTCCGAAACCCGCAGACAGGAAAAGGGGGGTTTTTATGACAGAGAAAAACAAAGGCAAGAAGCTTCTCACTTGGACATTGGCACTTTCTATGACGCTTGCCCTGCCGCCAGTTGGGGTATTCGCAGAGGATGGTGCCGGGGGCGAAGGCTCTCAGCAGACGAATAGCGCGCCTGCTGCAGAACAGTCTGACGGCTCGTCCAATGGAAGCGGAACAAGCAACAGCGAAACAACAGAACCAACAAGCACACCTGAGAACGGCGGACAGAAGACCGAAACTGCCCCCCCCTCAGGGACAACCGGTACTTCTACTTCTTCCGGTGAGGGGCAGAACGGTAAAGATGAAACCTTAAAGCCTTTACTGGCACCTGTAAGCGGTGGAGAAGCAACGAAAGACGAGGGCGAAAGCAACCCTGCTCCTATCAAGGGTGAAGATGAAAACAAAGACGAAACAACTGGCGAAGTAAAGCATGAGGCAACCATCGATGGAACACAATACGATACGTTGAAAGAAGCAATCAGAGCTGCTCAAGACGGCGATACCGTTGTACTGGCGAAGGATGTAACCGCAAACATCAGTATCAACAAATCTATTACACTGAATTTGAATGGGAAAACCTTAACTGCCGACGAAGGAGAACGTGCGATTGAAATTACTCCTACGGTTGATTTTCCAGATGAGCTTAAAACGATACTCCGACAAAGCCATAGCATTGAAAATCCATATTTCCCCAATATCGATTTCAAAAGCTCCCCCTTCCTCTCTGAATATGAGGAGACCTATCCGGATACGTTTAATCTTCCGGTAATCAATGTTAAAATCAAAAATGGTACTATTACAGGTGGGGATCTTTCAAGCAAACAGGACGGTGAAAATAACCAAGCTTTCATCCGCTGTGGTGGCGGCATCCGTATCAGTTCCTGCACTGTTGAATTAACGGACTGTAATATTGAAGGCAATAAAGCAAGGTATGGTGGCGGTATCTTCTGTTCAAACAGTACCGTTACAATCAAGGGTGGTACTATTTCCGGAAATACAGCGGTAGACGGTCATGGTAACTTATACGCAGCCGGCGGTGGTATTTCTTCCTTCAGAAGCGACTTAATCATAAACGATGTTCGGATTACAGACAATACTGCTAACAAAGGCAACACTAGCTATGGCGGCGGTCTTGGTGTAAGAGGTGGTTCTCTTATCATGACTGACACTACAATTAGCAAGAATAAAGCGATCCAGAGTGGCGGCGGTATCTGCATCGGTCCTGTAAATAGCAGTAGTAAATCTATATTTCCTGTTGAATTTACAATTACAGGCGGCTCTATTTCAGAAAATGAATGTACTTATAATGGTGGGGGCATTTACTATGATTCTGTGCAGACTGCAGAACAAAGCCTCCCATGCTCTATTAGCGGAACTGAAATCACCAAAAACAAATCTACCCACAGCGGCGGCGGTATCTATTTAGGTAACAATACTATGTTAACAGTCGGAGATTCAACCCGCATTTGTGGCAATAGTGCTACAAATGAAGGTGGCGGCATTAGTGCCCTTAATGTCACCTCTCTGAATTTAGGCAAGGTTGATATTAAAAATAATCAAGCCTCTGTTCGCGGTGGCGGTATCTACGCACAGACTGTCGGAGCCTTTCAGCCGATCATCACATGCTCCGAAGGTGCTTGTATTGAGGAAAACAATGCCGCTACCGGCGGTGGTATTGCCACCTATGCATATCCAAACACAGAAGCACCTATGACTATAAACATTGAAGCAGGTGCTTCTGTAAAAAATAATACCGCTACAGCTGGTGGCGGTGTTTACACCTATGATCACACAAATCTGACTGTTGAGGAAGGTGTAGCTCTGTATAACAACACGGCAACCGATATGGCTGATGATTTATTCCTGTATAATTCTACTTCTACGCTTCCAAAAGCTACCGATATGTCCGGTGACAAAATTCTTGCTGATGGCAAAGAAATCACCGGTTGGTTCTATGACGGTTGGTATAAATGGAATACCGAAAAAAATGACTGGGATGCTATCTCGCGTTGGGGAAAAGAAGTAGACGGTTCTAAATATTATGATGAATACACTCCCATCGCAGGAGAAACGACCTCGATGGCATTGAAAGCGGCATACAAACCCGCACCTCCCAGCGGTGGTGGCGGCGGTGGCGGCGGACATCGTCCCAAGCCCAAGCCGACAGTAGAAATTCCTGATGATGACGCACTGGGTCTGAACAACACTGACCACTTTGCTTACATTGTTGGTTACGGGAATGGCGAAGTACAGCCACAGAATTCCATCACCCGTGCAGAGGTAGCGGCAATCTTCTTCCGTCTGCTTGAGGATGGTATCCGCAGTGAAAACTTCACACATCAGAATGATTTCTCCGATGTGGCGGCGGATGCATGGTATTGCAGTTCCGTTTCCACGCTGAGCAGAATGGGCATTATCGCAGGGTATCCCGATGGGACATTCCGCCCGAACGCACCCATCACGCGTGCGGAATTTGCGGCAATCGCAACACGCTTTGACAACAACGGCGACAAAACGCCCGTAAGCTTCACCGATATCATCGGGCATTGGGCAGAAGGCGAGATTACGGTTGCGGCGAACCATGGCTGGGTAAGCGGCTACGGCGACGATACATTCCGTCCCCAGAATCAGATTACCCGTGCAGAAACCATGTCTCTGGTAAACCGTGTGCTGAAACGTCTCCCTGAGACTCCGGCGGATTTGCTTCCCGACATGATTACATGGACGGATAACGCTGATACAAGCAGCTGGTATTACCTGCCCGTACAGGAGGCAACCAACAGCCATTACTACGAATTCAAAGAGAATTCCAAGCATGAAAAATGGACAGAGCTGCGCGAAACACGCGATTGGTCTAAATTAGGATAAAAAAGGCAATAAAAAAGGAAGGGTTAACATCCCTTCCTTTTTATTGCCTTAAAACCATCAGCTTTCAGACAAAGCAAGCTTTACGGTTGTATCCGCATAAGGTACTTTTACCTCCGGCGAGCCTGCCGCGTAAGGCAGAATATCATAAGGATTATAATACAGCACCAGTGCGTCCTCGGTCAGGCAGAAATTGACTGCGGAGAGTGCTTTCTCGCTGTTCTGCTGATAATACTCAAGCAATTCGCCTACGGTTTCTTTGACATACGCGTCAAATTTTTCCTTCACATAGCTATCCGTATCGGCGGCATTCTTCCCCAAAACCTCGCTCAGCGTAAGCGCTTTATTTTCCGCCAGATTGAAGGTCTTTGAGCTTTTCAGCGTATTGGGATGTGCGCCGTAGGTATTCGCATAATCCAGCTGTGTGATAGAAAGCAGGTTATCCTGATTCAGACTAACCTCAAAGGAGCGTGTGAAAACCATTGGATGGTAATTCTTGCCCTCGGAAGCAAGGACTGCCGCGGCAGAATCCTTAAATTCCGCTTCCGCTTCGGAAATAGCAGCTTCGGCATCCTTTTTATACTGTTCATTTACCGCTGTGATAAAGGCGTTATTGTCCTTATTTTCAATGACGGGGTATTCAAACGCTATCGTAATCAGAATATTTCCCTTATCATCTGTTATATTCTTGGAAATATGTGCGGAGGAAACTGCATACTGCCCCTGTTTTTTCTGAATATCCACAGTTTTGGTATCGGCAGACCAATCAACCGTGCAGTCCAGACCTTCGGAAATGGCTCTCAGCGGCACAAGAGTTCTGCCGTTTACGATTTTCGGCGCAACATCCAGCTTCTTTGTTTCGCCATCAACGGTGATTTCGTTTTTGCCGATTTCCAGAGTGATCCATTGATTGCCTCTGTTTGCCGTAACCACCTGCGCGCCATTCTCCTTCGTATAGGAAACGGCACAATCCAGTGCTTCAAAAATCTTTCTGAACGGCACAAGGGTTCTGCTGTTTTCAATCACGGGATTTACATCAAACTCCATCTGACTGCCGTTCAGCTTTACCGTAACAGCATCCGCCGCATAGGCAGGAACTGCACCGAAAACCAGCACCGCACCTAAGGCAAGGCTTACGTTTCTTTTTACCGTATTTCTTTTCATCCTAAATCCACTCCTTTTTTATTCCGCTTCAATGGCATCCAGAAAAGCATAGAAATTTTTGAGCCTGCTCCATCCCTCTGCGAGGAACTGTGGTAATTCAGGGGAAAAGAGGATATCCTCCATACCGCCGTGTGCCACAAGCAGGACATCCTTTTTGGGATACCACGCCTGCAAAAGCGGGGAAAGCGTTTCATTTTTGAATTTTTTATATGCTCTCCCTTCCAGACGGAAAAGAGGGTCTTTCTCAAATTTTTTCGCCATACGTTCAAACGCCGCAGGATTGCTTTCGATTTTTCTGCGGTATGCCGCAAGGAAGGCAGACGGACTGCACCACATGCCAAGGCCATGCTCATAGCCTTCGGGGTTCAGCTCGAAATAGAAGGAAGGGCGTTCTTTCCATGCCGTTCCCTGCAATGCCGCATCATACAGCACAACCCAACGGCTTGCGCGGTAAGGGCTTTTATCCTTGGAAAAGCGGATATCGCGATTGATACGGGAAACGGAGCATTTCATTTCCCTGCCACCGAAGGCTGTGCTTTCCGCCACAAGCGCCGCCGCAAGGCTATCAAAGGGTTCCTTCAGCACGCGCTTATAGCGGTCGCGGTTTTCCTCCATCCATTCGCGGCTGTTATTCATCCGCAGCTCCCAGAGGAAATCTATTGTTTCCGCGGTAAAGCCTTCAAATGGTTTCATGGCTTAAAACTCCATTTTTTCCTTCAGATAAGGAACCAACTCTGCGATAGGCATTCTTACCTGTTCCATGGTATCTCTGTCACGCACGGTTACGCAGTGATCCTCAACGGAATCGAAATCGTAGGTGATGCAGAAGGGTGTGCCGACCTCATCCTGTCTTCTGTAGCGCTTACCGATAGAGCCTGCGTCATCATAATCGCAGTTAAATTCCTTCGCCAGTGCTGCATAAACCTCTGCCGCCTGTTCGTTCAGCTTTTTGCTCAGAGGCAGAACAGCCGCCTTGATGGGAGCCAGTGCGGGATGGAATTTCAGAACGGTTCTGACATCACCTTCGCCGACCTCCTCTTCGTTATAAGCATCGCACAGGAATGCCAGCGTTACACGGTCCGCACCAACAGAAGGCTCGATGCAGTAAGGCACATATTTTTCATTCTTTGCCTGATCATAATATGTCATATCCTCGCCGCTTGTGTTCTGGTGGCAGGTCAGGTCATAATCGGTTCTGTCCGCAATGCCCCACAGCTCGCCCCAGCCGAACGGGAATTTATATTCGATATCTGTTGTACCCTTGCTGTAGTGAGACAGTTCTTCGGGAGAGTGATCTCTCAGACGGATTGCATCCTCTGTCATATTCAGGCTCAGCAGGAAGTTTTTGCAGTATTTTCTCCAGTAATCCAGCCATTCCAAATCTGTACCGGGTTCGCAGAAGAATTCCAGCTCCATCTGTTCAAATTCTCTGGTACGGAAGGTAAAGTTACCGGGTGTGATTTCGTTACGGAAGGATTTACCAATCTGACCGATACCGAAGGGTAGTTTTTTTCTTGTGGTTCTCTGCACATTTTTGAAGTTTACGAAGATACCCTGTGCGGTTTCGGGACGCAGATAAACCACGTTTTTCGCATCCTCTGTTACGCCCTGGAAGGTCTTGAACATCAGGTTAAACTGACGGATATCTGTGAAGTTATGTGCGCCGCAGGAAGGGCAGACAACCTGATTATCGTCTACAAATTTCTTCATTTCTTCATTTGTCCAACCGTCTACAACTACTTCGGGCATATCATGGGATGCCATGTGGTCTTCAATCAGCTTATCGGCGCGGAAACGCTCCTTACATTCCTTACAGTCCATCAGAGGATCGGAGAAGCCGCCAACGTGACCGGATGCCACCCATGTCTGGGGGTTCATCAGGATTGCACAGTCAACGCCGACATTCTTGGGGTTTTCCTGAATAAATTTCTTCCACCATGCTTTTTTCATGTTGTTTTTCAGCTCTACACCCAGAGGGCCATAATCCCATGTGTTTGCCAGACCGCCGTAAATTTCGGAACCGGGGTAAACAAAGCCTCTGTTTTTTGCCAATGCTACGATTTTTTCCATAGATTCTACTGCCATTTGAATTCCTCCTTATTTCTGTGGGACTCACCAATGTATCTTGCAAGGGACGAATAGAAACTAGAAAAGCTCCCGTCTCCTCGCTGTTCAGCAAGGGACGAAAGCTCTTAAAATCTTCCGCGGTTCCACCCTCGTTGATTGATGCCGACGCATCAACCCTCTCTTGTGACACTGCTCCAAAGTGCCCTTCTCTGTTTCGCACCGCTGCCTCACACCAACCGACAGCTCTCTGCAAATGCTCCGCAGATACTCCTCTTCTTCATCGCAGTAATGATTAACTTGTGGTTTATGATAACGCTTTTCTCTTTTTCTGTCAAGGCAAAAAATTGCACTTAAATCCGTGTATTTTTCCGCCTTTCTGCAAAGGAATAGACAAAAAATGTACGATACTTTATTCACTGTTCAAAAAAATCGCGTGTTTTCAGCCTTATGCCCATGTGAACCTCCAAATATTTCCGTAGGATAAAGGTCAGCTGTTCGAGTGCTTCGGCGGAAAGCTGAAAGCCAAACGCCGCGCGGCTCTCTCTTTCCAGCACAAACCGAACCGCCCTTCGGACGGCATCCAGAACAAAAATGCTATCCTCTGTGCGGTGCTTTTCACAGTAAAACGCACCCATCCTGCCGTCAAAATAGAGTGTCCCCTCGCCTTCGCCGCAGATATGGCATACATCTGACGCAAAGAACCCATTCAGCTGCAAAAGCTTCAATTCAAAGATACGGGAAATCAGCTTCGGCGGCAGAATCCCCCTATCCATCACAAGAAAGGCATAATACAAAAGCTCCAGCACGGCATCCTGCTCCATACCGGCAGGGCAGCTGCGTTCCGTCAGCTCCGCCAGATACATGCCCTCGGAGAACTTATCCATATCCAGCCGCAGACCGTAAAAGCTGTTTTTCAGCTCCGCCTGCGTGACGGAATAAAAGCCCTTACCCTCATAGACCACAAAATCGGCATAGCAGAACAGCTGCGTTGCCGCCAGAAGCTTACTTTTCACCCTTCTGGCACCGCGGGCAGAAAGCAGCACACGACCCACGCCCTGCGCCAGAAGCACAATCTGCTTATTGCTCTCGCCCTTTGCCTGCTCACGCAGGACAATGCCGCGCAGCTTTTCCGTTCCCATAGCCGACCTCGTTTCCTTCCTAAAGCACTGAAAAAATGCTTAATAAAAATGCTTATACCTTGATGCTTCCTCTATACGGCGGCGCGGATTTTGCGATTCCTTTTCCGCCTGTCTGCGGTAGCGCAGATAATCCGCCACCTGTCCTGTCTGCAAAAATCTCTGCCAGTGTTCTCTTTCGTTCATACAGCACATCCCCTTTCGGGAATAGGATATGGAGAAAGAAAACCGCCCATACTATAAAATTCCTACCATATCAGAACCCTTTTTGGGGTTTCACCCCAAACCCCACTAGGGAAATAATTTCCCTAGGACCCTTATACCTTCGCACAAACATCGTTTGTGCGAAAAATCAGGTCAAGGGCATGATGCCCTTGTGGGGGTGTTGGGGGCAAAGTCCCCAAGGTCTTCCCCCAAGGTCTTAAATATTCTTCTTGTCGTAGCCGAAGTTTTTCAGCAGGAAATCACTGTCGCGCCAGTCCTTCTTCACCTTCACCCAAAGCTGTAAATAAATAGGCGAGCCAAGCAGTCTCTGCATATCATAGCGTGCGGTGAAGCCAATGCGCTTGAGCATCGCCCCCTGCTTGCCGATGATAATGCCCTTATGCGAATCCCTCTCGCAATAAATGGTTGCCTGCACATCCACAATATCCTTATCGGGACGCTTCTTCATGGACATAATCTCCACCGCAATCCCATGCGGCACCTCATCCTGCAACAAATACAACGCCTTTTCGCGGATAATCTCCGACGCAATCTGACGCTCGGGCTGATCCGTCACCATATCCGCAGGAAAATACTGCGGGCCCTCCGGCAGATATTTCCGAATTACCTCCAGCAGCTCGCCTGTATTTCTGTCCTTCATGGCAGAAATCGGCACCACCTCCGCAAAGGGATATGCCTTGCTGTAAACGGAAATCACCTCCAGCAGTGCTTCCCGTTCTACGGTGTCGATTTTATTGATAACCAGTACAACGGGTGTTTTTACATTTTTGATGCGTTCCAGAACGTATTCATCCATTGTCTGCACCTCTGTGGTGGGTTCAATGAGCATCAGCACCAGATCCACCTCATTAAAGGTTGTTTCCGCAGAACGCATCATATATTCGCCCAGCTTGGATTTCGGCTTATGAATACCGGGGGTATCCAGAAAAACACACTGAAAATCATCCTTCGTCAGAATGGAGGTAATCTTATTTCTTGTGGTCTGCGGCTTATGCGAGGTAATGGCAATCTTCTCCCCGATCAGGCAGTTCATCAGCGTGGATTTGCCGACATTTGGTCTGCCGATCAGTGCAACAAAGCCGGAGTGAAATTTTTTCATTCTGTTTCTACCCCTCTTTCCTTCAGCATTTCCTTCTGCTCTGCCAGGAAGATTTCATCCTTTTTCTCCCAATCCTTCGCCATATCCAAAAGAAGCACATATTGCAGCCATCTTTCGTTTTTGGTATCAATATCCTCCTGCGACAGTCCCTTAATCAGACACAGCGCCTGATAATATTTCATGCCGTTTTCGGCTGTCATATATTCGGAATTCATCCCCAGAACAACGTGGATTTTGTTGGTATTGGGCAGGCGATATCTTCTGATATCATCCTGAAAATCGGTTACATCCTTTCCCATCATTTTTGCAAATTCGCAGGCAGCCTTATAATGCGCCATCAGCTCGCTTTCTGTGATCTTCACACGAAATGCGCCCCAGTTTTCCTCGATATAGGCAACCACCTCTTCCATGGTTCTTGCGTTTGCCTTCAGTTCCACATCTGCAAATTTTGCCTTCAAAGCGTCAATGCCGTTCATGTTTTTTCCTCCTAAATTCTCTTTCAATGTTCCTTCAATTCGTCCCACTTGGCACGAATCGCCTGCATATCCTCCCATGCAGGACGTTTTTTTGTGGCATCCCTGAGCAGTGCAGAGGGATGATAGGTTGCTATGATATGATACCCCTTTCGCTCAAACCACTGCCCTCTCTGGCGTGTAATGCGAAATTCGGGGTCGATAATTGTTGTGGCGGCAATACGCCCCAGACAGACGATGATTTTCGGCTGAATCAGCATCAGCTGATATCTGAGATAATTCAGACATGCCTCCTTTTCATCATCATGGGGGTCACGGTTGCCGGGCGGACGACACTTGACCACATTGGCAATATAGGCATCCTCTAAGGAAAGTCCGACACTTGCCAGCATTTTATCCAATAATTGTCCCGCAGGGCCTACAAAGGGTACGCCCTGCAAATCCTCCTGCTGACCGGGGCCCTCCCCGATGAACAGAATATCCGCATTGCGGCTGCCCTTGCCAATGACAACATGGGTGCGCATTTCCCATAGCCTGCATTTTTTGCAGGAATGGCACGCGCCCTCTAAAATTTCCCAGCTTTTTTCCGCCATGCCTTCCACCTCAAACTCTTACTTACAAATATATTCTGCCAAAGCATCCCGCGCCGAAGTGCTGAAGCTTGCACCTGCGCCCCAGTCAAAGCGGAAAATCACCCCTTGACCGCCACCGCCGGCAGAAAGATGCACCCTCGTGTGCTCCTCCAGATTATCCGCCAGAAAGGTCAGCGTGGCTCTGTTGCCGGAGCGCATATAGTATTTCTCGAATAAAACCATGATGATTTCCTTGCCATTCGGCAGGATTCGCACATATTCATCCAGAATTTCTCCCGAATACAAGCCGGCTGTCAATGCCTCCTTGACCTTCTCCGCCGCCTCTTTCGGGGAAAGATATACATAAAAATCCATTTTTTCCATCGGGATTCCTCCTTACCGAATGTCCTCCTTGCGAAAGCCCATCGGGAGCAGCTCTCTGACTGTATATGTTACCATGCCCTTTTGCTCACTGTAAAGAAGGACTTTGCCTTCGGGCATAAATTCCGCTAAAACCTGCCTGCAAATGCCGCAGGGAGAGGCATAGTCCCCACTGCTTGCCACGATTGCGATTTTCTCAAACTCCCGATGCCCCTCGGAAACCGCCTTGAAAACGGCTGTCCGTTCGGCACAGTTCGTTGCTCCATAGGACGCATTTTCAACGTTGCAGCCCTTGAAAACCGCCCCATCCTTCGCTAAAAGCGCCGCCCCGACCCGGAATCCGGAATAGGGCGCGTAGGCATTTTTCATCGCATCCTTCGCCTGTAAAATCAATGCTTCGTCTGTCATAAAGGAATCCCTCCTTTGCTGCCTGCCATCCGGCAGAAAATACTTTTTTGAAGATTTAAAAACGCTGTCAGAACTTTGCTCCGCAAAGCCGCCTGCGGCGGTGCCGTTTCTCTTCGGCATTCATTGCTTTTTCCAATGAGAAAAAGTTTTTTCAACAAGCCGCCGCCCGAAAATCATTCCGCCCGATAGAAAATACTTTTCAGAACTGTTTAGCCTGCGTCTCTGTTCTGAAAAGTTTTTTCTATGCAAGGGCGGCTTCAAGCACTTTTACTTCCTCGGAAAGCCTGCCTGTAATAAAATCTCCTTCTGGCGGCGGAACATCTCCGCTTCCTCCTCCGGCTCCATGTGGTCGTAGCCTAAAAGATGCAGCATGCTGTGCGCCGTCAGAAACGCAATCTCCCGTTTCAGAGAATGTCCGTATTCCTCCGCCTGCTCCTTCGCACGCTCCAGAGAAATAATAATATCCCCCAGAACGATTTCGTCATTCTCGTTGACCTCTGCTTCTTCTCCCTCCGCAAACGTCAGCATGGGAAAGCTGAGTACATCCGTTGCTCTGTCAATGCTTCTGAACTGGCGGTTAATCTCACGGATTTCCTCGTTATCCACGATGGAAACGCTGATTTCGCAGTCCTCGTCAAATTCTTCGTATCGCAGGGCTTCTGCCGCCGCCCTGCGGATGGCATCCTCCAACTCCGCCGTCAATGACTCGTCCGTTCTGTTGTCAATCAGTAAATTCACTGCTTTCTTCCTCTCTTTTTTCTTCTTCTATTTTTTCTTCTCTTTTTTCTTTCTTTTCTTCCGCCTTGCTTTCTTCTGCGCCCTTCTTCGCCGCCGCATTGATTTCTTCCTGCTTGGGATACGCCACTCTCTCGTGGTACATCCCCTGGAATACCTTCAAAAATGCTCTGCGGATGATTTCCAGCTCATGAATCCCTAAGCCGCTGTTGTTCAGCTGTCCATCATCCAGCTTGTCCTTGATGAGCGTTTTAATAACGCTTTCCGCTTCTGCCAGTGTTTTTCCGCTGCCAAGCATGGAGCGCACCGCCGCTTCTACCGTATCCGCAAGCATGACAACCGCAGATTCTCTCGTGCTCGGAATCACGCCCTGATAGCGGTAATCCGCTTCATTCACGTTATCCGCACCATAAAGCTTGAGCGCCTTAAAATAGAAAAACTTCACAAGGCTTGTCCCATGATGCTCCCGAATGACATCCAGAATGACATTCGGCAGACCGTGTACCCTCCCCATTTCCACACCGTCCTTCGGGTGCTGTGTAATGATTTTCGCACTCGTTTCGGGTGCAAGGTCATCATGGGGATTATAACCCGCCTGATTTTCCGAAAACATCTGCGGATTTTTCAGCTTGCCGATATCGTGATAATATGCACCTGCTCTTGCCAGAGCAGTATTTGCGCCGATTTCATACGCCGCCGTCTCTGCCAGATTTGCCACAATCAGGCTATGATGATACGTTCCCGGTGCTTCAATCATCAGCCGACGAAGCAGCTCATTATTCGGGTTTGTCAGTTCCAGCAGGCGCAGGGGCGTATTCGCCTCAAAGGTTGCCTCCCAGAAGGGCAGACTGCCCACCGCAATCACAACGGAAACCAGTCCCATCACCGCCGCAAACAGGCACTTTAACAAAAGCCCTGCGGAATAGCCGCTTTCAAAAAACAGCCCTACCCCAAGCATTGCCGCAAAGCTGACCGCCGCCATCGCCACAGCCACCCAGACCATCCGCTGACGCTTTTCCGTTTTCTGGATGAGCAATGCACCCAGAGTGCCGACCAGAAGGGAATACATCAGAAACTGCACATCCCCATTGAAGATGAAGCAGCCGATGATGCAGAACAGCGTATTCATCACCAATGCTACGCGCCGCCCCACCAGAAGGCTTGTCAGCATGGCAAACAGCCCAAGGGGAATCAGCGTAAAATAAGCCGCGCCGCCCATCAGCCGCAGCAGCAGTATCATAATCACATAAATCGTAAAGAGCATTTTCGCTTCATTGGGCTTCAGCGCAAACTGCCCTCTGCCCCATGCGAAGAAGAGATACAGCGCAACAAACAGCAGCACAACCAGCAGAAAGCTCCCCAAAAGCGGAAGCACACTGCTCTTATAATCGGCACCGCCGACCAGATGCAGGCTCACCAATCTATCATAAATCTCCTGCGTGATGATTTCGCCCTCATCTACAATTTTCTGGTTTTTGCGGATCATCACATCCGCAACCTCTGCGCGCTTTTCCTCTCGCGCCGCTTCGATTGCCGCTTCATCGGGCAAAAGGTTCGGTGTAATCGCCGCATCGAAAACCGCCCCTGCCATTTCCTTTAAGCCTTTATTCCATGCCGTTGCCGCAAAGGCTTCGTTTGCCTTCTGCCTGCCCTCCTCCAGCGCATCGGCGGTAATGCCCTCGGTATAGAGATTGTTCATCGTGACCAGACAATCCTCCTGAAAGAGAGTGCGGTTGGATTTTTCCAATGCCTGATACGCCTTAAGCTCTCGTTCGGAAAGCACAACAGGCAGCTTCCAGGGGGCCTCCTGTGCCTTCACGACAAAGCTTTCGCCCTCCTTCAAATTGGCAAGAATCTGTTCCAAATCCTGAAACAGCTCCTTCACCTCGGCATTGCTTTCCTCCTCCACCGCGGCATCCTGCTTATAAATAGGGGCAACGCTGTCCGCCGCCGCATCCTTGAGCTTATTGGTCGCAACCTCATCCACCGCATCCGCTTCGGCAACATAGCGTTTTTCCGCCACAGAGCCGACCTGCACGGTATCTAGCTCCTGCACATAGGAGCCTGTGCCGATGCAGAGAAGCGTCAGCAGAAAGGCAACCGCAAACATCACCTTGCGCGCCTTTTTCTGCTTTCTGTTATTTATGAGGGATTCGTCTTTCCTTCTTGCCATCCTGCTCGCCTCGTTTCCTGTTTTCAAACTTTTCGTATGCCAGAATGATTTTCTGCACCAGAGGATGACGCACAACGTCCTTATTCGTCAGGGTAATCTGCCCGATGCCCTCGATACCGGAGAGAATCCTTGTTGCCTCCATCAAGCCGCTGCGCTTGCCCTCCGTCAGGTCAATCTGCGTCACATCTCCCGTAATAACCGCCTTCGAGCCATACCCGATACGGGTCAGAAACATTTTCATCTGCTCCGGTGTCGTATTCTGCGCTTCATCCAGAACGATAAACGCATTATCCAGCGTGCGTCCGCGCATATATGCCAGAGGGGCAACCTCAATCAGACCCTTTTCCATGTTTTTCATGAAATTTTCCGCGCCCATGATTTCATACAGCGCATCATACAGGGGACGCAGATAGGGGTCTACCTTCTGCTGCAAATCTCCGGGCAGAAAGCCCAGCTTTTCCCCCGCTTCAATGGCAGGACGGGTCAGGATAATGCGGTTCACCTCGTTATTTTTAAAGGCAGTAATCGCCATTGCCATTGCCAGATAGGTTTTCCCTGTACCGGCAGGGCCAATGCCGAACACAATCGTATTATTCTTGATTAAATCAACATATTTTTTCTGCCCCAGTGTTTTGGGCTTTAAGGGTCTGCCGTTTACGGTAATGCAGATGAAATCATCATACATTTTTTCCAGTTCACGCAGGTCGGTTTCCTCCGCGGAGGAAATGAAATATTCCAGATTCTGCTCCGTAATTTCCTCGCCCTTTTTCACCAGAGCAACAAGGGAATGGAGAATATTCCAAGCCTTATGGACATCCTTTTCCTCGCCCGAAATCTTTACATCATCCCCACGATTGACAATGCTCACGCCGCACGCCTTCTCGATTTTCTTGATATTTGCATCAAACTGCCCAAATACGGGCAGAATGATATGGTTTTCCATCTGTATGGTTCTTTCAAAGCTCATTCGCGTTTTCCTGCTCCTTTTCCTCGTTCTGATTTTCTGTTTCTATGTTCTGCTTTTTCTCCTCTATTCTTTCCGCCATGGTAATTTCCGCATCTGCGCGGACACTGTTGGCGTAAACCTCATATCTGATTTGTATATCCTCTATTGTACCGTAAGAAGACAATAAATTCTCTGCATTTTTTCTTAATTTTTCTTCCAGAAGCGTTTTTGCTTCCGCCGCGGTGCGCGTTTTCTGCACCGTTTCGTATGCTCGCCAACGCTCCCTCCGCCATGTGAGGGGCAGCTTCCTATCCCCCAGACCGAGGGTTTTCTCGGAAAGCAGCTCTCTTTCCCACTGCACATCACTGTCGGGGTGAAGGATATCCAATTCCCTTCCCGAAAAGAGAAGGCTGTGGTTTTTCCTTACCTCACCACTATAGACGGCTTCCTCATACTGCAAGGGCAGCTCCTCAGTCAGCCGCCGCCAGATGCGCGCCGTTACGGTGCCCTCCGCCGCGGTGTATTCCGTATGCTGTTCCTCCCCCTCCAAGCCAATCGTCAGCGCGGAGGAAATCAGCACATCCCCCTTTTTCACTACATCCCCTGCGGCAACCAGAGGGGTTCCCCGTTCCGCAGTAATCTGCAAAATCACGCCATCCGTCGATGCAACAATATCACAGGGCGTTTCCTTATCAATGATTTCGACCCCTTCAATCGTTTCCGCAAGTCGGATGGTCGCATCTGTTCCGTGAATCCCGACGCTTACCCACGAAATGTCCGCAAAGTCCTCCAAAAGTCCATTGGTGACAGCCTGTGTATCCACACTCCGTTTCCGGACACCGGGGTATAGTCCCATTTCCCTGCAGGCGGAGAGAAGCTCCTCCTTGGAAAGGCGTTCATTCCCTTCAATCCGCATTACCCAGACAAACGAGGACAGAAGATACAGCCCTGCCGCAAAGCACAAAAGCCCTGCCGTCCAGACCTGCCGCCTGCCAAATCGCCCCAGAAAAACGGGCAGACCGCCATAGGAAAGCACCTCCAGCGCACAGCCCGTTTTTTCGGCACACGCCTGCAAAAGCTCCAGGCTGTTTCCTGCTGCTTTCATCGTCATGCTGGCACCTTCGCGCGCCACCTCCCATAGATAGACACCGCGATACGCCGCCATATTCATAAAGCGTTCCGCCGAAAAGCCTTTCACCCTTATTTTAACATATCCACATAAATAATACCATAACGCTAGGAACAAAATCCTCCCCCCAATGTCCTGCCCGGATGCTCATTGCAGAAATTCCATTTTTTCCACTCTGCCCGTCACCACCATGCACTCCGCCGAAAGCTGCTTCAGGCAAAGCCCCTGCCCCTCCAGCCGCAGAACCCCTGCCGCCGTGCCGATGCGCACCGTCTCCTCGCTGTATTCCAGAATCCCCTTATAATTTTCTATCGTAACCTCCTCCTGTCCGATAAAGGAAATCAGCGGCAGATGCAGCAGTATTTCCTTCGGCAGCTCCAGTGCCTCTGTCATATTCCTACGAAATCCCATGCCATCACCTCATTTATTCACTTTATGCAAGCGGGGGATAAACTAGAATTTTCTACATGCTTTTCTGCATGCAAAAAGGCAGAGCCTTTGCTCCGCCTTTTCGCTGTGCGCATTCATTTTTTTCAGAGGAACTCTCATGCGAGAGGAACTGCTTCATTTTTGATTGCTGCTCTTTAGTTTTCGATTGCTACCATATCCTCGGGAATGGTGATATTCAGTGCTTCTGCGATGTCAGCATTGTATTTTTCTGTGATGCCGTCAGTTACATAGCCGATAGCCATCTGTGCGGGATCTGCGCCGTTTGTCAGAATTTCATAAGCCATTTCCGCTGCCTTTACGCCCAAATCATAGTAGCTGATGGACAGAGTTGCCAGACCACAGCCGCTGCACATGCCTTCTTCGCCGGTTACAACAGGAATCCCTGCGGGAACCGCTACGTTCTTTACGATTTCTGTGTTATTTGCGATGGTGTTGTCTGTAGGGATATACAGTGCATCACATTCGCCGACTGCCTTTGTTACAACAGACTGTACCTCGTTGGAATCTGCTGCTGTAAATTCAGCCCAAGCAATGCCTTCCTTATCCAGCTCAGCCTCTGCCAGCTTCGCCTGATATGCAGAGTTGGGTTCTGCAGAGCAGTATACGATGCCAACCTTCTTTGTATCAGGAACTAGCTTCATAAGCAGCTGAATCTGCTGATCAACGGGTGCCAGATCGGAAACACCGGTTACATTTCTGCCGGGCTTTTCATTGGAATCAACCACGCCTGCTGTTTTATAGTCTGTTACGGAGGTACCAACGATAGGAATATCCCCTGTTGCCGCTGCTGCCGCCTGCAAAGCTGTGGTTGCGTTTGCCATAATCAAATCAACATCATTGGAAACAAATTTTGTTGCAATCGTGGTGCAGTTTGTCTGCTCGCCCTGTGCGTTCTGATAATCGAATTTTACCTTATCGCCCAGAAGCTCTGTCAGCTTATCCTCAAAGCCCTTTGTTGCCTGATCCAATGCAGGGTGCTCCAGCTGCTGAATGATGCCGACTGTATATGTTTCGCCTGCATCAGCGGAATCGTCTGCCGCATCATTGCCGCCGCAGGCTGTCAATGCCATCGCTGCAACCATCATTGTGGCTGTCATTTTCATCCATTTTTTCATAAGAATCTCTCCCTTTTTCCTCAGTTTCCCCTTCCGGGTTTTGCTTTATTACATGCACGCATATCCGCGTCACACTGTTAAAGTCATTATAGCACTCAAATCTTCAATGTCAAGCATAATCCTCCCTTTTTTGCAAGTATTTTGTATACCTGTATCCACCGTCCGCGCACAAAAAAAGGACACATCCTATAGAGTGTCCTTTTTGTTTTTTCTGTTTTCAAATCAGCCGAGCAAAGCACGGTCGTTTGCAAATTCCTTGCCGCTGGCAACGGTGAACTGATGCAGCAGGTCATCAACGGTCAGGTTTTTCTTTTCCTCTCCCTTGATGTCCAGAATAATCTTGCCGTCCCACATCATAATCAGACGGTTGCCATGCACAATGGCATCCTTCATGTTATGCGTTACCATCAACGCAGTCAGGTTATGCTCCGCAATAATCTTATCGGAAAGCTCCAGAACCTTCGCCGCTGTTTTCGGGTCCAGTGCCGCGGTATGCTCATCGAGCAGGAGCAGCTTGGGCTTTTTCAGCGTTGCCATCAGAAGGGTCAGCGCCTGTCTCTGTCCGCCGGAAAGCAGACCTACCTTTGCGCGCAGACGGGTTTCCAGTCCCAAATCCAGTGGCTTCAGCAGCTCAACATATTCTTCTCTCTCTTTTTTTGTAATCCCCCATCTGAGGGTACGGGTCTGTCCGCGGCGTTTTGCTACAGCCAGATTTTCTTCGATTTCCATATCGGCAGCTGTCCCGTTCATGGGATCCTGGAATACGCGCCCCAGATATTTTGCTCTTTTGTGTTCGGGCAGCTTTGTGATATCCTCGCCGTCAATGATAACAGAGCCGCTGTCTACAGGCCAAACGCCCGCAATGGCATTCAGCATGGTGGATTTCCCTGCACCGTTGCCGCCGATGATGGTAACAAAGTCGCCATCCTCCAGCGTCAGATTGATGCCGTTTAAGGCTCTTTTTTCATTGATAGAACCTGGATTGAAGGTTTTATAAATATTTTTCAGCTCAAGCATTCTTGCCGCCTCCTCTCTTTACATGGCTGGCAGCATATTTGCCCTTCAGGTGGGGCAAAGCAAGGAATGCCGCTACAATCAAGGCACTGATCAGTTTCAGGTCGGTGGTTTCCAGACCAAGCCACAGCACCACTGCGATAACGATATAATACAGGATTGCACCGCCGACAACGCCAAGCATACGCAGTGCATAGTTATAATCAAATCTCTTGAATACAACGCCCGCAATGATAACGGATGCCAGACCGATAACGATGGCACCACGCCCCATGTTTACGTCTGCATTGCCCTGATACTGCGCATACAGACCGCCTGCAAGCGCAACCAGACCATTGGATACCATAAGCCCCAGAACCTTCATTGTATTGGTATTGATGCCCTGTGCGCGCGCCATTTTTTCATTATTGCCCGTTGCACGGAAGGCACGACCCATTTCTGTACCGAAGAAGCCATACATCAGCGCGATGACTACAATACAGAAAATCGCGGAAACAATGATTGCACCATGGATATCTCTCAGGCTGAGAATCAGATTATATTTATCTACGCTGATTGCCTGATTGGATTTACCCAAAATACGCATATTGACAGAATACAGACCCAGCTGGGACAGGATACCTGCCAGAATACCGGGGATACCCAAAGCCACATGGAAGATACCTGTTACCATGCCTGCCAGCATACCGACAATCGTAGCCGCTACCAGAGCAACCGCTACATTATGCCCGGAAAGCATCATCATAACTGCAACGGAGCCGCCTGTCGCAATGCTGCCGTCTACGGTCATATCCGCAAAATCCAATACCTTAAAGGTGATGTAAACGCCGATGGCAAAAACACCCCAAATCAGCCCTTGGGCGATGGAGCCCGGAAGGGCATTGAGCAATGCCATAATATTCATAAATATACCTCTTTCTATGCTTTCTTTTTTTACAGGAATAAGCGAAGCACATGCTTCGCTTATTCCTGTATTTAATTCAAATCAAACCGCAGGTCTTTCGCTTAAGCAACCGGCTCCATCCCTTCGGGGATTGTGATACCCAATGCTTCTGCGATATCTGCATTATATTTGGGAACCAGCCCATCTGTCAGATATTCAATGGGCATTTCCGCAGGGTTCTTCCCGTTCACCAAAATATCATAAGCCATTTCGGCAGCCTTTGCGCCCAGATCATAGTAGCTGATAGACAATGTTGCCAATGCGCCAACCTCACACATTGCTTCCGCACCTGTAACAGTGGGCACGCGTGCAGGAACTGCGATATTCTTTACGATTTCCATATTGTTTGCAAATGTGTTATCGGTAGGGATATACATTGCGTTGCAGTCTGCAACTGCCTTTGTCACAACCGCCTGAATTTCGTTAGAATCTGCTGCGGTGTAGATTGCATAAGGAATCTTCTGTTCCTCCAGATATTTCTTTGCCAGATCTGCCTGATAGGTAGAGTTTGGCTCTGCGGAGCAGTAAACCACTGCAACCTTTGTGTTTTCCTTATCGCAGAACTGCATCAGCACATCAATCTGCTTTTCGACGGAAGCCAGATCGGAAACACCTGTAACATTTTTGCCGGGTGCTTCATTGGATTCTACCACGCCTGCTGTCACATAATCTGTAACGGAAGTACCGACGATGGGGATATCAGAGGTTGCTGCCGCCGCTGTCTGCAATGCTGTGGTTGCGTTTGCCATAATCAGGTCACAGCCGTCAGAAACAAATTTCGTGGAAATGGTGGTGCAGTTTGCCTGCTCCCCCTGTGCATTCTGGTAGTCAAATTCCACATTATCCTCACCCAGAAGCTCTGTCAGCTTATCCTCAAAGCCCTTTGTTGCCTGATCCAGAGAACCGTGCTCCATCTGCTGAATAATGCCGATGTGATATACCTTATTCCCTGCGCTGTCATCTGCCGCATCATTGCCGCCGCAGCCTGTCATTGCCATTACTGCCGCTACGGTCATAGCCAGAAGGCCTGTTACTTTTTTCATTTTCATAATCTACCCTCTCCCTCTTTGATTTTTTCATGTCTGATTTCGACATATAATTTCATCGCAAAATGAATTATAGCATCCCTGTTTTGATTGTCAACAGTAAATCTAATTTTTCGATTAAGTGTATCGAGAAAACTGTTTCTTCGATACAGGCGCTTTCATCCTCTGCGAAGGGGAAGGTTATTCCATGGTTTCCTCCAGTGCTTCCATATCGGCAGGAGGAGTGATGCCCAAAGCTCTTGCGATTTCCGCATTATACTTCGGTGTCACGCCGTCGGAAACAAACGCGATTGGCAGTTCGGCAGGCTTTGTGCCGTTTACCAGAATATTATACGCCATTTCCGCCGCCTTCACCCCCAGGTCATAATAACGAACGGAAAGCGTGGCCAACGCACCGATGCGGCTCATATATTCCGCCCCTGCAAAGGTAGGCACACCTGCCGGAATCGTGATATTTTTTACGATTTCCATGCTGTTCGCCATGGTGTTGTCGGTCGGGATGAAGATAGCGCCACATTCCTGCACCGCCTTTGTCAGCACCGCCTGCACATCATTGGAATCCGCAACGGTGTAGATGGCACAGTCCCGTTTGAGCCGCTTCAGATATCTTTCCGCGCGCTCCGCCTGATAGATGGAGTTAGGCTCTGCGGAGCAGTAAACCACCGCAATCTTCGTATCTGGCTGGCAGAATGTAAGCAGCACATCCACCTGTGCCTTGATTTCGCCCAAATCGGAAACACCTGTGACATTTGTGCCGGGCTTTTCATTGGAATTTACTGCACCTGCCGCGATATAATCCGTTACGGATGTACCCACAATAGGGATATCCGCCGTTGCCGCTGCCGCAGACTGCAAAGCCGTTGTGCCGTTTGCCAGAATCAAATCGCAGCCATCGGAAACAAATTTCGTAGCAATGGTGGTGCTGTTTGCCTGTTCGCCCTGCGCGTTCTGATAATCGAAGGTGACATTTTCTTCTCCCAGCAGCTCCATCAGCTTGTCCTCAAAGCCCTGCGTTGCCGCATCCAGAGAAGAATGTTCATCCTGCTGAACAATGCCGATGCGATATGCCGTTTCGTCTGTGCTGCCGCAGCCGGATAAAGCCAGTGCCGCGCACAAAAAAGCCGCCGTTACGCCCATCATTTTTCTGAATTTCATAGCCTTTCCCCCTTCAACGTAAAAGGGTCACAGGCAATCGCCTGTGACCCTATGGTTTCGATTATTACTTGCCTTGGAGCATTTTTTTCACAAGACCGCCGACAATTTTCATATCTGCGCGACCTTTTGCCTTGGCTGTCACGATACCCATGACTTTGCCCATATCCTTAATGGTAGAGGCTCCGGTCTGTGCGATGGCGTCTTCAACAATCTTCTGAATTTCATCCTCGCTTAACTGCTCTGGAAGGTAACTTAACAAAACTTCGATCTCTTTATTGAGTTTTTCGATCAGATCCTGTCTGCCGCTTTTTTCATAGTCGGGCAGGGAATCCCTTCTGCTTTTCAGCTGCTTGGAGATAACCTCGATGACACCTTCATCATCCAGCTCAACCTTGTTATCCTTTTCGATCTGCAGAACACCGGAACGAATCAGCTGAATCGTATCCTTCTTGATGGTATCCTTTTCTTTCATAGCAGTTTTCAAATCTGCAAAAAGCTGCTCTTTTAATGACATATAATCATCCCTTTTCGCTTCGTAAAACTTAGTAAAATTTATCAAACCATGAAAGCAATTCGTAAAACTTCGTTTTACTCATCAACTCAGGTTTTCTCGTGTCTGCTCAAAAATGCCTGCAAGCAGTCATTTTGTTGACAGCCACGGAAAACGCTTTCATACGATTATCTGAATTTACGTTTTCTAGCGGCTTCGGATTTCTTTTTGCGTTTTACGCTGGGTTTGTCATAATGCTCTCTTTTGCGTACTTCGCCCATGATACCATCTCTGGCACATGTTCTTTTAAAACGACGCAGTGCGCTGTCCAAGGATTCATTTTCTTTAACTTTTACCTCTGACATGAATTTCCCTCCCTCCCAGTGCGAGATTCGTTGATGGCAAGAAAGGTGCTTTTACGCCTTTTTTTACCATACATTTAAGAATTATACACAAAAACTCGCGCAACGTCAATAAGAACTAAGAGAAATTCTCAAGAAAAATCATGGCAAATCTGCCTGTTTTGCGGTTTTTTCCGTATTTTTTTCGGGATGCTTCCGTTTTGCATCTGTTTTTGTACCATTTGCCGCTGTCCTCGTCTTAGGCTTTTTTGTCCGCGGCTGCTTCTTCGGCTGCTCCCGCTCCAGAATGACCATCCCCAGAGGCGGCACATCCAGCTCTACCCGAAACGGACAGCGGCCTGCCGGCTCCGCCTTGCTCTGCAGCGGTACGGCGTTGATGACATCACTGCCGCCGAAGCGTGCGGCATCGCTGTTCAGCCGTTCATGATAAACACCCTCCTGCGGCACGCCGAGCGAAAACCCACGATGCACCACCGGTGTAAAATTGCAGAGGAAAACCAGTTCCTTTTCCTTACTGCGGCGCACAAAGGAAACAATCGAGCTTTCCGCATCGTCACATTCAATCCATTGGAAGCCGTTCGGGTCGAAATCCTCCGCCCAGAAGGCAGGCTCCTCTGTGTAAAGGTGATTCAGCTCCTTCACATACGCCTGCATTTCCTGATGGTCGGCATATTGCAGCAGATGCCAATCCAGAGAGCGTGCCTCGCTCCATTCGCTGTACTGCGCAAATTCACCGCCCATAAACAGCAGCTTTTTCCCCGGATGCCCCATCATGAAGCCATAGGAAAGGCGCAAATTCGCAAAGCTCTGCCAAACATCCCCCGGCATTTTCCCAATCATCGAGGATTTTGTATGTACCACCTCATCATGCGAAAGCACCAGCACAAAATTCTCCGCATAATGATATGCCATGCCGAAGGTCAGCTTATTCTGATGATATTTCCGATAAATAGGGTCAAGCTTGATATAGGAGAGAAAATCATTCATCCAACCCATGTTCCATTTCAGGCTGAACCCAAGACCGCCCTCATCAACCTTCTTCGTCACACCGGGCCATGCGGTGCTGTCCTCCGCAATCATGAGTGCGCCCGGCTCCCTCTCGGCAATGACGGAATTCATGTGCTTGAGAAATTCGATTGCCTCAAGGTTTTCACTGCCGCCGTATACATTCGGCAGCCACTGCCCCTCCTCCTTGCAGAAATCCAGCCGCAAAAGAGATGCCACCGCGTCCACGCGCAGCCCGTCTATATGGAAAATATCCATCCAGTAGAGCGCATTTGCAAGCAGGAAATTCGCAACCTCTTTTCTGCCGTAATTGAAAATATACGTCCCCCACTGGATATGCTCCCCCAGACGGGGGTCTTGGTGCTCATAAAGCGCCGTGCCGTCAAAGCGTGCCAGTGCAAAATCATCCTTCGGGAAATGCGCCGGCACCCAGTCCAGAATGACGGAAATGCCGTTCTGATGGCAGGCATCCACAAACTGCTTAAATTCGTCCGGGCTGCCGTAGCGGCTCGTCGGAGCATAATAGCCCGTCACCTGATAGCCCCAGCTGCCGTCAAAGGGATGCTCCTCCACAGGCAGCATCTCGATATGCGTATAGCCCATTTCCTTCACATAGGGAATCAGCTGCTCCGCCAATTCGGTATAGGTTAGAAAACGATCGCCCTCCGCCCGCTTCCAGCTGCCCAAATGCACCTCATAGATATTCATGGGGGCAGTCCTGAAATCATATTTCCTTCGTGCCGTCATCCAACGGCGATCCTTCCATTTATAGCGTTTCAGAGGATACAGCACAGATGCATTGTTCGGGCGCACCTCTGCATACACACCGTAGGGGTCTGTTTTATCAACCACCCTGCCATCACACTGCGTCACATGGAATTTATATTTATCCCCCTCTGCCGCCGCAGGCAGAAACAGCTCCCAGATGCCAGATTCACCCAGCCTTCGCATGGGACTTCTGCGCGCATCCCAGTTGTTGAAATCCCCGATTACGCTGACCGCCTTCGCATTGGGTGCCCAGACGGAAAATGCCGCCCCCCTTGCGCCCTCGTGCGTCATAAGCCTGCCGCCCATTTTTTCGTAAATCTCATAATGCGTCCCTGCGCCGAAAAGATGTCTGTCAAATTCAGAAAGGGTCGGCGAGAAGGAATAGGGGTCATAGCTGCGCCATGTGTTGCCGTCCGCATCGGTGTACTCCAGCTGATAGCGGAACCATTCCTCCCTGTCCGCAATCGTCACCTCAAAAAAGCCGTCTGCATGCAGCCGCTCCATCGGGTATTTTTTCCGTTTATTTGCATAGTCAATCACGGTAATGCCTGCCGCATCCGGCAAAAAGGCACGCACCACAACGGCTTTTCTGCCGTCCTCCTCCATTTCGTGCATCCCCAGCACCGTATGGGGGTCGCTGTGTTCCCCGTTGACGATATGAAAAATATCATAAAGCTTTGTGGTTGTGAGCATAGTCTCCCTCCCTTTTGCTTGTGTTTGTTTCCTTGATATATTTTATTTATTATACCATATTTCCAACGTATTGCCAGATGAAAACAGAGCCATATTTTGGCAAAACCGTTCCTGTTTTTTACGAAAATTGATGTTTTTCAGACGGTACTTGTCAGCAGAACGCAAAAGGTCTATACTAACAGTAGGAATTACAAAAAGACATTTGTCCATTTTTCATAAAAATACTGCAATCAAGGAGGAGTGATCTCTATGAAACTGATGTTTTTAGGTGCTGACCACGAGGTAACCGGCAGCTGCCATTATATCGAAGCCTGCGGCAAGAGCATCCTTTTGGACTGTGGCATGGAGCAGGGACGGGATACCTATGAAAATCAGGAAATCCCCGTAGCGGCAGGAAGGATTGATTATGTGTTCCTTTCTCACGCGCATATTGACCACTCTGGACTACTCCCTCTGCTTCACAAAAACGGCTTTCAGGGACAGATTTACGCCACCGAGGCCACCACAGACCTCTGCCGCATCATGCTTCTGGACAGTGCGCATATTCAGGAATTTGAAGCGCAGTGGCGCAACCGCAAAAATAAGCGTGCCGGCAAAGCCCCCTTTGAGCCACTTTATACCACAGAGGATGCGATGGCAGTCATGGAGCATTTTGTTCCCTGCGATTATATGAAGGAAATCGAGGTCTGCGAAGGGGTGAAAATCCGCTTTACGGATGTCGGGCATCTGCTCGGCTCCTCCAGTATTGAAATCTGGCTGACGGAAAACGGCGTATCGAAAAAAATCGTATTCTCCGGTGATATCGGCAATATCAATCAGCCCATCATCCATGACCCCCGTTATACCACCGAAGCGGATTTTGTCATTATGGAAAGTACATACGGCGACCGCTACCATACCGTGCCGCCCGATTATGTGGCAGAGCTTGCCGGGCAGATTCAGCAGACCTTTGACCGCGGCGGCAATCTGGTCATCCCCTCCTTTGCCGTCGGGCGAACGCAGGAAATGCTGTATTTCATCCGTGAAATCAAGGAGCGCAGGCTGGTGCATGGGCATGACGGCTTCAAGGTTTATGTGGACAGCCCGCTTGCAATCGAAGCAACGCGTGTGTTTGTGGAAAACCACCTAAGCTGCTATGACACTGCCGCAATGGCACTGGTTAAGCAGGGCATCAACCCCCTGCAATTTGACGGCCTGGAGCTTGCCGTTACGCCGGATGATTCCATGGCAATCAACTTTGACAAAAGCCCCAAGGTTATCATCTCCGCATCGGGGATGTGCGAGGCAGGACGTATCCGCCACCATTTGAAGCACAACCTTTGGCGACCCGAGTGTACGATTCTTTTCGTTGGATATCAGGCAATCGGCACGCTTGGCAGAAATATCATCGAGGGTGAAAAAGAGGTACGCCTGTTTGGCGAGACAATTACCGTCAACGCGCATATCGAGGAGCTGGCAGGCGTGAGCGGACATGCGGATAAGAAGGGACTTCTGAATTGGGTGAACCATTTCGAGAAGAAGCCGGAGCGCGTTTTTGTAGTACATGGCGAGGATTTGGTCTGCGAGGACTTCACAAAATGCTTAAAGGAAGAATACGGCTACAATGCCTTTGCCCCCTACAGCGGTGCCTGCTTCGATTTAGCGGCAAATCAGATGATTTCCGAGGGCGTAAAAATCCCCGTTGCACCGAAGGAGCTGCCAAGGGGACATGCAGCCTCCGAGGGCGGCAAGCGCGCGATGTATCTGGCAAATCAGCTTGATCTGGCAAATAAACGCCTGCAGCAGATTATCAATCTGAATAAGGGCGGCACCAATCGGGATATGGAAAAGATGCTCAAGCAAATCAACGACCTTTGCGACAAATTAGACGGATAAGCTTACAAAGACTACATAAAAAAAGACCTAAGAGACACGCTCTTAGGTTTTTTTATTAGCTTCCCGCAATAGCAAGTCCTCTCACCAGAACGGACGGCGAGCCGACACCGCCGGAGCCGAAATATAAGTCATCGGCAATTTCCTCCACCTCTGCCAGAAGCTGATAAAAATTGCCTGCAACGGTAATCTGCTCCACAGGCGTGTCAATTCTGCCGCCTTTGATACGGAACCCCTCCGCCGAAAGGGAAAAATCGCCCGAAACGGCATTTGTGCCTGCATGCAGTCCCATCAGACTGGTAAGCAGCAGACCATCCCCCATTTGGGCAAGCAAAGCCTCCTGCGAAAGCATTCCCTTTGCCAGATAGAAATTTGTGGGCGCAGTTTTGACAGAGCCTGTCAGCCCCATCTTAAAGCCATTGCCTGTGGATGCCACGCCATCCTTTTTCGCTGTCCTGCGGTTATAAAGCAGGGTTTTCAGCACACCGTTTTCAATAACGGCTTTATTTTTGCCCGAAACGCCCTCACTATCGAAGGGCTGTGTGCCATAGCCGCCCAAAAGCAGGGCATCATCTCGCAGTGTAACCCTTTCGGATGCGATTTTTTCGCCCGTTTTGCCCTGCAAAAGAGAGAAGCCCTTCTGCGCATTTTCCGCAAAGAATACCCCTGCAAACGCGCCCAAAAGAGAAACCATCGCCCTGCCGTCGAAAATCACATCGTATTTTCCGCTTGGCACAGACGCTGCCCCCAGATGGGATGCGGCACGCTTTGCCGCCATTCTGCCCGTTTCCTCAGGGTTGAAATCATTCCAATCCTGTGCCTTCCAGAAATAGGAGCCTGTTTTGGTTTCTCCGCCTTTTTTTGCAATCGCAGAAACATAAGCCGTCGCAAAATTCTTCGCAAAGGAAACATCCAGACCTCTGGTGTTGCGGACGACAACCTCCGCCAGAGATGTCCCCAGCGCGCAGTAATCCAGAGAAGCAACCTCCTCCGCTCCTGCCAGTGCCGCTGTTTCCATACGCATGGCGGCGTTGATTTTTTCCTCTACCCTTAATTCCTCCAGAGCGGCATTCACGCCCTCCAGCTCAGGGTAGCTTTCCTCTCCTGCATAAAGCTCCTCGCAGTCCTCCGGGGAAAGGAGTGCCGCATTTTCCTTCGCCGTTTCCACCAGATATGCAATGGCATCCTCTGTCAGCTGCTCGGTATAGGCATAGCCTGTCCGCCCGTTGATGTTTCCGCGAAACGCCAGGCCCTCCTCCCTGCTGTTTTCATAATCGCTGACCTCGCCCTCCAGAATCAGCACCTCAAACGCCTTGCCGCCGCGGTAATAAACCTCGCAGTCCGCAAAGCCTGCCTGTCTGCCGTAGGCAAGCACCTTTTCCAAAAATTCCTTCCGTTCCATTCTGCTTACCCCCTTCCGCCGACAGTCATACTGCTGACGCGAATCATAGGCTGCCCTACATCGGTCGGGATAGAGCCGCTCTTGCTGCCGCACATCCCCTGCGCCCGTTTCAGATTATTGCCGACCATATCAATATCACGCAGCACCTCCGCTCCCTTGCCGATAAGGGTTGCCCCTCTGACCGGCTCAGCAATCCTTCCGTTGCGAATCATATAGCCCTCCAGAACGGCAAAGTTAAACGAACCCGTTGCAGGGTCAACACTGCCGCCGCCCATCTGCTTGGCATACAGCCCAAATTCCGTATTCGCGATGATTTCCTCCGGCGTGCTTTTGCCGTTGGCAATGAAGGTATTCGTCATACGGCTGGTGGGAGCAAAGCGGTAATCCTGTCTGCGTGAGGAGCCGGTAATTGCCGTGTGCATGCGTCTGCTGTTCAGGCGGTCAACCAGATAAGACCGCAGAATTCCGTTTTCAATCAGAATATTTTTTGCCGTGGGCGTGCCCTCGTCATCCATTTCGGCAGAGCCCCAGCCATTGGGGATTGTCCCATCATCCAGCGCCGTCACCAAAGGGGATGCAATCTGCTGTCCCAGTCTTCCTGCGAAAACGGACGCATTTCTTGCCACCGCCGTTGCCTCCAGACCATGTCCGCAGGCCTCATGGAAAATGACACCCCCAAAGCCGTTATCAATTACAACAGGGATTTTCCCCGCAGGGCAGGGCTTTGCGCCAAGCATGGTAACGGCAATGCGTGCCGCCTCCCTTGCGGTATCCTCCACATTGATGCGGTCAAACAGCTCATACCCCTCAGAGCCGCCCGGCCCCAGATGTCCGCTCTGCTTTTCCGTCGCAGAGGATGCCACTGCCTCAATGGTAAAGCGGCTGCGTGTGCGGTTCTCCTCGCCCCAGATGCCCTCGGAATTGGCAACCAGCACATGCTTCATCACCTCAAGATAGCCTGCCCTTGTCTGCGTAACGGCATCGTGATATGCCCTTGCCGCCGCCGTTGCCAGTCTGAGCTGCTCCGCCTTTCTCTGCTTGGACACGCTTTCCGGCAGGATACGGATGGGGTTGATGCAACGCTCCGCCATCCTTTTCCAGCCGCAGATATCATAAATGCGGTCGCCGCGCAGAGCCGCCGCGCCCTCCCTCGCAATGCGAATGAGGCTTTCCTCGGAAAGGTCATTCGTAAAGCCGTAAATCGCCTGATTCCCGAAAAACAGCCGCACCCCTGCGCCGTAATCCATGCCGCCCAGTGCCGTTTCCACCTTGCCGTTGACCATGGCAATGCTGCTTCTCTTTGTCCGCTCTGCGTAAATCTCGGCAAAATCGGCACCGCTTTCCAGTGCCGCTGCCAGTATATTTTCTACTGCCGCTTTTTTCAGCATGATTTCTCACTTCCTTGCTTTTCCGTTTCCTCCAGATACAGGCTGACCGCCTCCAGATAATGCAGGAGATTGCCCGTCTGCCGGATGCTGTATTTTTCCTCAAACGCCGCAAGAGGAATCGATTTGCGTCCGCCCCTTGCCGCATTTTCCCAATATATCTTCAGTGTTTCAAACGGCAAAAGATAATATGCATCTGCCGCAGAAAAATGCACGAGAAGAAAGGAAAGTCCCCGCTGGCGGCGAAATTCCCCCATAAAAGCCATCTGATGTGCATGGATATTCTGCAAAGGCAGGCTTTTTCCTGCCGTTTCCTTGGCATCAAAGGCAATGGGAATCCCCTGCGCCACGCCGATATAATCAACCGTAGACTGCTTTTCAAAATACGCAAGGGTAATCGTCCGCGTTTCCTCATCCATCCGCACAGGGGTGATGGGCGTGGGGATTTTCTGGAATAATGCCAGACCCGACTGCCTGTAGCGTTCATTTGTGAAATTGATGATTTCTTCAAAGCTGCTGCCGCGCAGTCCTCTGGAATTCCAATGTGCCACTGCTTTTCTCTCCTTTATTCACTGTATGTATTCAGTATAGCACATCTGCTGTCATTTTGCCAATTCACTGACGGTCACAAAGGTAATGCCTACCCGCTCCAGCTCCGGCGCAACCTCTTTGATTGCCTGTGCCGTAATTTTTCCGCCTTCGGGGCCGACATGCCCAATGGCAATCGCAGCCCCCTTTTCCAGTGCGACCTCTCCCGCCTTGCGCAGATTGTCCTTGACGACCGCAACAGAATCCGTGCTGTCCAGAAACACATCCCGTTCCAGAAGGGCTACGCCCTTTTCCGCGGCAACGGCTTTCCCAAGGCTTTTCGCCGTTGTCATGCTGTCTACAAAGGGAACGCCCTTTTCCTTTAGCACCTCCATCACCGCCGAAAGGCTGCGTGCATCCTCCATAATAGCAGAGCCCATGTGGTTATTCATGCCTGCCGCATCCGGAAGAACAGAAAACGCTTCCTCCACGCGCTCCCGAATGGCGGCATCTTCCATATCCCGAAAAATCCCCTTCTCGCCGACCCATTCCCGCTTGCCCGTGAGGGATTCCATCGGCATGTGGATAAAAATTTCCTTGCCTGCCTGCCGCACTCGCTCTGCATCCTCTGCCGTGCAGGAGGAAAAGGGCATAACCGCCGCCGTAAAGGGGATGGAAAGCGCAAGCATTTCCTCTGTCCCTGCGCCGCAATAGCCGAAATCATCAATCAGAATTGCCAGTCTGCAAGGCTTTTCTCCGTCAACACGCACCGTCTGCCCTGCCGCCAAGCTTCTGCCGCCCAAAAAGCACATCCCGAACAAAGCCAGATATTTTATCCCCGTTTTTATGTTTTCTCTCATGATATAACCGCCCTGTTTTTTGGTGTGCTTTATAAATATGAACCTACGCAGAAAAAAAGACATCGGAAGCCTCCGATGCCTTTATGCTATCATATTTTTCTTTTTCCAGCCGCGCAGCTCCCTTTTCAAGAGCAAAGCCGCAAGCAAAAACGCCAACACATCCGCGACAGGAGCCGCGCCCAACGCACCATCCATCCCAAAATGCGCCGAAAGAAGGAGTGCAAACGGAATCAGGAAAATCACCTGTCGGGAAAGCGAAACCATCAGAGATTTCACAGGGCTGCCGATTGCCTGAAAGAAGGATGCCGTCACATTTGGCAGTCCATAGACAAAGAAGCCCAGCATATACAAGCGGAAGCAATGCACCGCAAATTCCTGATAGAGCGGTTCCTCCTCCACAAAAAGCGCCGCCAGAAAGCCGCCGCCATAGCGGAACACCAGAAACCACAGCACAGAAATCCCGATGGAAATTTTTGCGGCAGTCTGAATGGTCTGCTTGACCCTCTCATATTGCCTTGCGCCAAAATTAAAGCCGTTAATCGGCTGTGTCCCCGAAGCAAGCCCAACGAACATTGCATGTGCAATCTGATAAATTTTCATCATTAAGCCATAGCAGGAAAGCGCAATTTCGCTGCCGTAAATCGTTGCCGCACCATATTTGCGCATGAGGTTATTCATCACAATCTGGGTTGCCGCCGTTGCGGTCTGTGTACAAAGGCTGGGAAAGCCAAGCCGTACAATATCCCCGATAAATTTCCATTTCAGGTGAAGATATTTTTTCCGAATGGCAAAATGCGAAAAACGGGGAAGATACGCCAGTGCAATCACGCCCGAAACAATCTGCCCGATAATCGTTGCCAATGCTGCGCCCTGAATCCCCCATCGGAACACAAAAATAAAAATGGGGTCAAGCACAACATTTAATGCCGCACCTATCATCATACTGCGCATCATATACTGCGGATTGCCGTCCGCGCGGATAATTGCCGTAAATGCCATATTGCACATGCCGAAGGGCTGTCCCAGAAGAATGATGCTCATATACAGAACCGCCTCCGCCACAACAGAGGGCGATGCCCCGAAAAACACCACAAGCTGCCTTGCGAAGATGCACCCGAACACCGAAAGCAATATCCCTACGCCAAACAGAAGCATAACCGCATTCGCAAAGGTACGGTCTGCCTCCTCCTGCTCCCCTCTGCCAAGGTGCAGGCTGACGTTTGCGGCACAGCCGTCCCCAATCAGAAGCGCCAGCGCCGCCGCAATGATGCCGATGGGAAAGGTCACATTCGTGGCGGCAACGCCCTTGATGCCCACCGCATGCCCGATGAAAATCTGGTCTACGATGTTATACAGGCAGTTCACCATCAGCGTCAGCGCCGTCGGAACGGAGAATTTCAGCAGCAGCCGCCCGATTGGCTCTGTGCCTAAGCTATTCTGTTTTGTTTCCGTCATGTGCCTTCACCCGCCTTCCCCTCTCGATGCGAAAAGCCCCTGCTTCAAAAAAGCCTTGTTGCTTTTATTTTATTTCTCTACCGGCTTGCCACATTCACCGCAGAATTTCTGTCCCTCGGCAAGCACCGCGCCGCATTCCGTGCAGACAGGCACAGGCTCCTTTTCAATGCCCGCCCTTTCTGCCGCCTGCTCTGCCTCCGCCGCCTTTTCTGCTGCCTTGCGTTCTGCGCGTTCCGCTTCACGCTCTGCCTTTCTTGCCTCGCCTTCGGCTTTGATTTGCGCAATCTGCGCTTCCATGTCATGAATTTTATCCTGCGCGGCTACGATTTTATCGCAAATCATCATTGCCTCATCATCAAACTGCTCCCCTGTGACAAATTTCGCCCAGAAATGCTCGCCCAGCTCTCTCTGGAAGGACTGAATATTGCCCTTTGTCAGGTTAATCTCCCCAATCAGCTTATTGATTTCCAAGCTGTCATTTGTCTTTTCGGATACCGTTTTTGCCATTTCATTCAATCTATCAAAAAAAGCCATATCACATTCCTCCTTAGATATCTGCTTCTTTAATTTAATTTCGCTTTTTTTCCTGAAATTCCTTTTTCTGTCCACGTTTTTTCCGCATGAAAAGCCAAAATTCTTTCATATTAAATAGAAAACAGAACCACAAAGGAGGAATGACACATGGATTGGCTTCGTAAATGGGACACCTTGCCGCAGGAGGTGCGCCAACTGATTCTGCATAACGGCGCGGACATGGAACGCTTTTACACCCTCTCCACTGAGGAGCGGCAGGAGGTGCTCAACCGCATCCGCATGGCAAACACGCCCGATGAGCTGGATGCAACGGCAAAGCGAAAATAGCCGTATTTTCCTCAGAAAATCCGCCAAAACTTTTTGAAAAAAAGGAAACTTTCTATTCAAATTCCCGATTCTCTCTAAAATCCGGCTGTTTTCGGCAAAGAGCGGTTTACATCCCCGGATGCAAGCCGTATAATAGTGAATACTTGAGAAAAAGCAAAAGCATTGCAAAAATGAGAGAGCGCAGTGGGAATTTTAGAGAAGGAGCCGGCAACATGGATTTGTTAAAGAGAAGAATTATCGAAGACGGTACAGAATTAGGTACAGAAGTTGTAAAAGTGGATTCTTTTTTGAATCACCAGTTGGATATTGGTCTTTTTATGGCGATTGGGAAAGAAATCAGCCGCCGTTTCGGTCATCTGGGAATCAATAAGATTCTGACTATCGAATCCTCCGGCATCGGCATTGCTGCCATCACTGCATTATATTTTGATCTGGTGCCTGTGGTTTTCGCAAAGAAAACACAGCCCAACACCATGACAGAGGATTTTTACGGCGCAGAGGTAAAATCCTTCACAAAGGGTACGGTTTCTGTTGCACGCGTATCCAAGCAGTACCTCAATCCTGAGGACAGAGTGCTCATTATCGATGATTTCCTTGCGCACGGCGAGGCAGCCATGGGACTTTGCTCCCTTGTAGAGCAGGCAGGCGGCACCGTCTGCGGCATTGCGGCTGTCATTGAAAAGGAATTTCAGGGCGGCAGCAAAAAGCTGCGGGATGCAGGCTATTATGTAGACTCTCTGGCTGTCATTACCGCCATCAAGGATGGTCAGATTACCTTCAAGGATTGAGTACCGAAGAAAAATAACAGAAAAAGGAAAATAACAGAAAAGCAGGATTCCCGTTCTATTGGTAGGACGGGCTTTTTCATGCTTTGCCAAGCTGTAAAATCTTAACACAAAATTTGCACAAAAAAGGGTTGGAAAAATCTACACTTTTCACGGTTGAGAAGTCTCTGCGGCTTTGTTATGATATTCAGGCATGCTTTCTTCCGAAAAAGCAACTTTTCCACAAAAATTCAAGGGTTATCGTATGAAAGGGGAATTCGTGATGCTGAGTAAATTTATCAGCAGTTTAAAACAGGAATTTGGCGGCTATAATGCTGCCGCATTGACAAAGGACTTAATGGCAGGTCTGACAGTTGCCGCCGTTGCGCTGCCTCTGGCGCTTGCCTTCGGTGTCAGCAGTGGTGCGGATGCCGCATCGGGGTTAATCACTGCCATCATTGCCGGGCTGATTATGAGCCTGCTTTCCGGCGGCTATTATCAGATTTCCGGGCCTACGGGTGCCATGGCGGCAATTCTGATGTCTCTGGTTGCAGCCTATGGGATGGACGGCGTATTTATCGCAACGCTGATTGCAGGCATCATCCTGCTTCTGGCAGGGATTCTGCATCTGGGCAAGCTGACCTCCTTCATCCCCGCCCCCGTTATCACAGGCTTTACCTCCGGTATCGCCGTTATCATCGCCTTGGGACAGGTTGACAATTTCTTCGGAACACATTCCGAGGGAACCTCTGCCATCGGCAAGCTGTTCAGCTATGCGCGCCTTGGCTTCTCCCCGAATCTGACCGCTGTCGGTCTGGGGCTGTTCGTGGTTCTGTTTATGGTATTCTTTCCGAAAAAATGGAACGCCGTTGTCCCTGCCTCTCTTGTCAGCATCATCCTCACCACTGCGTTTTCCATTTTCATGCAGCTGGATGTTGCTGTGGTTGGGGAAATCCCCAAAACACTGATTCCCGAAAACCGCCTGCTGTTTGGCGCGCTGAATCTGAAAACCATCGGCGCACTGGTCACACCTGCGTTTTCCATTGCCATTCTGGGCATGATTGAAAGCCTGCTTTGCGGCGCATCCGCAGGGCGCATGACAGGCGTGCGTCTGGATGCCAATCAAGAGCTGATTGCACAGGGGGTCGGGAATATCCTGCTGCCCTTCTTCGGCGGCATCCCCGCAACCGCGGCAATCGCGCGTACCAGTGTTGCCATCAAATCCGGCGCAAAAACAAGACTGACCGGCGTATTCCATGCCGTTGGGCTTCTGATTTCCATGTTCCTGCTGGCTCCCGTCATGTCCAAGATTCCTCTGGCGGCTCTGGCAGGGGTGCTGATGGTAACAGCATGGAGAATGAACGAATGGGAATCCATCCGCTATATCTTCTCCCATAAATTCAAGGGCGCAATGCTCGAATTTACGGCAACCATGTTTGCAACCATCATCTTCGATCTGACCGTTGCAATTCTGATTGGTGTGCTGATTGGTCTGGTATTTCTGGTATCCCGTCTGTCCTTCATTGAAATCAACTATGAAAGCGTGGACATGAACCGTATGCATGTAACCGATCCTGTGCTTTGCGAACGCTACAGCAATGCAAAGGTTGTTTATATCACAGGCCCTATGATTTTCGCCAACACACAGGCAGTTGCGGATATCGCAGGAAAGGTAGAGGGCTCCGATACGGTGCTGTTCTCCATGAGAGGCGTATCCAATATTGATATTTCCTGCGCACAGACCCTGCGTGAGCTGGTGGAGGGTCTGCGCAAAAAAGGCGTGGACGTTGCCATCTGCGGTATGACCACCCACGCAATGAAAATGATGGATCGTTCCGATTTACATAAAATCATCGGGGATGAAAACTTCTACTGGAGCGTAGAGCGGGTGCTTTTAACAAACCGTCCCCGCCCTGCCGCAAAAGTAGATTGATAAAAGCGCAAGCTGATAAAAAAGCTTGAAAAAAAGAACATCCTCCGCCCTTGACGGACAGCAGCAAGGATGTTATGATTAAAAAAAACTTCAAAAAAGGGGAGCTTGCGTAAGTAGGCTGAGAGTAAGCTATCATGCTTTGACCCATAACCTGATTTGGATAATGCCAACGTAGGGACATACTGTTGACGCGAGGAAGCTGCGCTATGTTTTTGGCATAGTGCAGCTTTTTTATTGTCCATGGGTGAGGATTGCTTCCCTCTGTGGCAGGCTGCATGCACCACAGCCCGACACAGAAAAACAGCAGCACAGCAAAATTTGGTGCGACATGGACAAGGAGGAACCGAATATGTACACAACACAGATGGACGCGGCAAGACAGGGTATCATCACACCGCAGATGAAAATTGTGGCGGAAAAGGAGCGCATGGACGCGGAGGAAATCCGCAGTCTGGTTGCAAAGGGGCAGGTTATTATTCCCTGCAACAAGAACCATAAAGCCCTGCACCCCAGCGGTGTCGGCGCAAGGCTGACAACAAAAATCAACGTCAACCTCGGCGTTTCGCGCGACTGGAAGGACGTGGATATGGAGTATGAAAAGGTACGCTCCGCAGTGGAAATGGGCGCAGAGGCGATTATGGATTTAAGCTCCTACGGGGATACCAGAAGCTTCCGCCGCAAGCTGACCGCCGATTGCCCTGCTATGATCGGCACCGTGCCGATTTATGATGCCGTTGTGTATTATCATAAGCCTCTGGCACAAATCACAGCAGAGGAATGGCTGGATATCGTGCGGATGCACGCAGAGGACGGCGTAGATTTCATGACCATCCATTGCGGCATGAATCGTGCAACAGCGGCACGCTTTAAGCAGAATAAGCGTCTGATGAATATTGTTTCCCGCGGCGGCTCCATCATGTTTGCATGGATGGAAATGACAGGCAACGAAAACCCCTTCTATGAGCATTATGATGAAATTCTGGATATCTGTCGGGAATATGATATCACCATGAGCCTTGGGGATGCCTGCCGCCCCGGCTGTCTTGCAGATGCAACCGATACGGCGCAGATTGAGGAGCTGATTACTCTTGGCGAGCTGACAAAGCGCGCATGGGCGAAGGATGTGCAGGTAATGATTGAAGGCCCCGGCCACATGCCCATGAATCAGATTGCCGCAAATATGGAAATTCAGAAAACACTCTGCCACGGCGCACCGTTTTATGTATTGGGGCCCTTGGTGACAGATGTTGCCCCCGGCTATGACCACATCACCTCTGCCATCGGCGGTGCGCTTGCGGCGGCATCGGGTGCGGCATTCCTGTGCTATGTAACCCCTGCGGAGCATTTGCGCCTGCCCAACGCAGCAGATGTAAAGGAAGGGATCATTGCGGCGAAGATTGCGGCACACGCAGCCGATATCGCAAAGGGAATCCCCCACGCGGCAGATTGGGACTACAAAATGAGCGAAGCAAGAAAGCGTCTGGATTGGGAGGAAATGTTCCGCCTGAGCATGGACTCCGAAAAGGCACGCCGCTACAGAGCAGAGGCAAAGCCCGAAAAAGAGGATACCTGCAGCATGTGCGGCAATTTCTGTGCAGTCAAGAACACAAATCGTATTCTGGATGGCGAAATTGTCAGCATTTTTGATGAATAATCTCGGTCAAAACGAACTGCTTTCATAGGAATATGCCAAATACGGCGGACATTTGTCCGAGTGGGAGGCGGCGTTTTGCCGAAATTATCCATCGTATATTGACAGGTGTCTTTGAAAGAGGTACGATAGACAAAATTTTTTCAGCAAAAATTTTTTAGACTAGATGAGAACAGCAAAGAAAAGACGAGAGGAGAAAACAGAATGAAAACAGAAAAGATCATTCCCTACAAAATTTATCTGGATGAGCAGGAAATGCCGAAAAAATGGTATAACGTGCGTGCGGATATGAAAAATAAACCGGCACCGCTTCTGAACCCCGGCACACTGCAGCCCATGACAGCCGAGGAGCTGGGCGCAGTTTTCTGTGACGAACTGGTACAGCAGGAATTGGATAACGATACTGCTTACATCGACATCCCGCAGGAAATTTTGGATTTTTATAAAATGTACAGACCATCTCCTTTGGTTCGTGCATATTGTCTGGAAGAAAAATTGCAGACACCCGCAAAAATTTATTATAAGTTCGAGGGCAACAACACCAGTGGCAGCCATAAGCTGAATTCTGCCATCGCGCAGGCGTATTATGCAAAGAAGCAGGGTCTGAAGGGCGTGACAACAGAAACCGGCGCAGGGCAGTGGGGCACAGCGCTTTCCATGGCGTGTGCATATCTGGGTCTGGACTGCAACGTATACATGGTTAAGGTTTCCTATGAGCAAAAGCCCTTCCGCCGCGAGGTCATGCGTACCTATGGCGCAACCGTAACCCCCTCCCCCTCCGCTACAACGGAAATCGGGAAGAAGATTCTGGCGGAGCATCCCGGCACAACGGGCAGCCTTGGCTGTGCCATTTCCGAAGCCGTAGAAACGGCAGTCGGCAAGGAGGGCTATCGTTATGTTCTGGGCAGTGTGCTGAATCAGGTTCTGCTGCACCAGTCCATCATCGGCATGGAAACAAAGGCAGCGCTCGATAAATACGGCATCGAGCCCGATATCATCATCGGCTGTGCAGGCGGCGGCTCCAATCTGGGCGGTCTGATTTCTCCCTTCATGGGCGAAAAGCTGCGCGGCGAAAAGGATTATCAGATTATCGCAGTTGAGCCTGCATCCTGTCCGAGCCTGACAAGAGGGAAATTTGCGTATGACTTCTGCGATACAGGCATGGTAACCCCTCTGGCAAAGATGTATACGCTGGGCAGCGGCTTTATCCCTTCCCCCAACCACGCAGGCGGTCTGCGGTATCATGGCATGAGCCCCGTTGTTTCTCAGCTGTATCATGATGGGCTGATGGAGGCGCGCTCCATAGAGCAGACAGCCGTATTCGATGCGGCAGAGCAGTTTGCAAGAATCGAAGGCATTCTGCCCGCACCCGAAAGCTCTCACGCCATTCGCGTAGCGATTGATGAAGCACTGAAATGCAAGGAAACCGGCGAGGAAAAGACCATTGTATTCGGTCTGACCGGCACAGGCTACTTCGATATGGTGGCATACGAAAAGTTTAATAACGGCGAAATGTCGGATTATATCCCTACCGATGCAGATTTGGAAATCGGCTTCAAGGGATTGCCCGATGTCCCCGAAAAATAACTGCGGCATTGCAATCGCAAAATAAGGCTTTGACTATAAAAGGTCAAAGCCTTTTTCTGTATCCGAAATCCACACATCAGAAAAGCGGCATGCTTACGCATGCCGCTCCCAATAAACAATATGCTGTTTTATAAAATCGTACCCTTGTTTGCCTTATGCAATCTCAGCAACCTTTGCTTCAATATCCGCATCCAAAGCGTCCACCTTATCCTGTGCCGCCTGCAGACCATCCGCCTTCACACCGATGTAGAATTTCAGCTTCGGCTCTGTACCGGAAGGGCGGATACATACCCATGTCCCATCTTCCAGTGTATAATGCAGTACATCCGAAACAGGCAGAGGGCTGCCGCTTTCCTCCCCTGTTTCCAGGTTCCGGAACACCTGTGTCTGATAATCCTTTGCCATGACAACCTTGTAGCCGCCCAGCTCCTGCGGCGTATTTTCGCGGAAGGTTTTCATGATGCGCTGAATTCTCGCCATCCCCTCCAGACCCTTCATCGTCATGGATTTCACGCCATCGCGGTAATAGCCATATTTTTCATACAGCTTCAGCAGTGCTTCATACAGCGTCATGCCCTTTTCCTTATAATAAGCCGCCATTTCGCAGACCAGAACTGCCGCATAAACGCCATCCTTATCCCTTGCATAAGTCCCTGCCAGACAGCCGTAGCTTTCCTCAAAGCCGAACAGATAGGTATGAGAGCCGGTTTCCTCAAAGCCCTTAATCTGCTCCCCGATGTATTTAAACCCGGTCAGCACATCAATTTTCCCCACGCCGTACGCCCTGCAAATGGGTGTAATCATTTCTGTGCTTACGATGGTTTTCACAACCACGCCGTTTGCGGGCAGTCTGCCCTGCTCCTTTCTCTGGGAAAGAATATAGTCCGTTGCCAGTGCGCCAACCATGTTGCCTGTCAGCGCAACGAAATTGCCCTCGGAATCCTTCACCATCGCACCCATACGGTCACAGTCGGGGTCTGTCCCAATCAGCACATCTGCGTTCACCTCAGCCGCCAGCTTCCGCGCCAATGTGAACACCTTCGTGTCCTCCGGATTGGGGTAATCCACAGTAGAAAAAGAAGAATCCGGCAGCTCCTGCTCCTTTACGATAAATACGTTTTTGAAGCCTGCCTTTGCCAGATTGCGGCGCACCGGCAGATTGCCGGAGCCATGCAGGGGCGTATAAACGATATTCAGCTTATCTCCCATTCTTGCAATCATTTCGGGGTTCATCAGCTGTGCCTGCACGTTTCTGTCAAACGCTTCGTCCACTTCCTCGCCAATGAGGTTATACAGCTTTTTCTCCACAGCCTCCGCCTTTTCCATCCGCTGAATCTGTCCGAAGTTTTCTACAGCGTTCACCTCTGTGATAATCCCCTTGTCTCTGGGTGCAACCACCTGTGCGCCGTCTGCCCAGTATACCTTATAGCCGTTGTATTCGGGAGGGTTATGGCTTGCCGTCAGCACAACCCCTGCCGTACAGCCCAGCTCTCTCACCGCAAAGGAAAGCATGGGAACGGGGCGCAGAGAGGGATATACATACGCGGGAATCCCGTTTGCCGCAAAAATCAGCCCTGCCACCTCCGCAAATTCGGGAGACATGAAACGGGAATCGTATGCAATCGCTACGCCCTGCTTCTGTGTGCCTTCCTTTTTGATATAATTTGCCAGTCCCTGCGAAGCCTTCCCAACGGTATAGCGGTTCAGTCTGTTGCTGCCGTTGCCGATAATGCCGCGCAGACCGCCTGTCCCGAATTCCAGCTCCTTAAAGAACCGCTCCTTGATTTCGTTTTCGTCTGTAATGCCTCTCAGCTCCGCTTTTGTTTCCTCGTCAATAAAAGGATCATCCAGCCATTGCTGATATCTTACACGATAGTCTTCCATTCTTCTTTCCTCCTCGAATTTTATCTGAAGCCGTTTCATCTTTATTCCATCGTTGCATGGATTGCCGCCGTTTGGGACGAAATCTGTATGCTCTGCTTATAGCTCTGATAGCCGCTCTTTTCCAGCATCACGTTATAAGAGCCATAGGGCAGATTTACCTGCATCGGTGCTACGCCGTATTCCTCGCCGTTGATATACACCCATGCGCCGTCCACATCCGCCGTAACGGTCAGTGTGCCATATTGCACATCCTTTTGCAGCTCCGCTGTCACATTCAGCGTGTCCTTATCCAGCGTCACATGCTGACTCCATTCCGTATAGCCGTTTTTCAGGATAACCAAATCATACTCTCCCATCGGCAGCACCGCAGGGCTTTCCGCCGCCGCACCGTTGATGTAAAGCTTATAGTCCTTCACATTGGCATTGATTATGATAACGCCCATTTTTTCCTGCGCCTTGGAAAGGTCATAGACCGTTTCCTCGCCTGCCTCCACCACAACGGCATCCTTTCTGGTCTCAATATTCGAGCCGGTCACCGTTACGGTGTGGTGTCCCTCTGCTGCGGCAAGCTGCATCCCCTCTGTAAGCGGAACGACCTCTGCCTCATCCAGTTGGATTTTGCCGTTTTTCACTGCATCCGTGTTTTCCACCACGATATACCCATGGTATGCCTGCACCTCAACCGACCAGACCGTATCCCCCACCAGCTTCAGCAGAAGCTCGTCGCAGGGTGCTAAGTCCGCCGCATCAATTTCCTCTCCGTCATAGAAAAATACACTTTCCTTTTCATAGGAATAAGAAAGATTTTCTGCTTTATTCGTCAGCGTCCGCTTCTTGCGGTTGACGGTCAGCCCCGTTGCTTCCTCTGTGCGGATGGCATTACTGCTGTAATCCACGCTGATGAGCGTTTTGCCGTCCTCATCCAGCTCCGCCGCCAGAAGGTCGCCCTCCGCAAGGCTTGCCTTGGAAATCTTACGTCCGCTTGCGTCCGTCATTTTTGTTTTCTCCGTCAGGAATACGGTTTTTCGCTCCGCTTCCGCAATATCATACGCCAGATATTCGCCGTCTCCGCGGTCTGTCTGAATCAGCAGGGGTGTCCCTGCCTCCTCCTCCACAAGGGGGATTGTCTTGCTCGGGTGAAAGCTGCACCGCACCAGAGAAAACCCGATTCCGCATGCAAGCACCGCCAGAACAATCACCAGTGCAACCGTTTTTTTATTCAGCCCGAAGGATTCGCCCAAGGCAAAAATGCCGCGTCCCTCTCCTTCGTATTCCTCGTCATCGTCCTCCCAATCGTCCTCCTCGGCTTCTTCCTCGGCAGGCGCAGGGAAAACACCGTCCCTTCTTGTTTCGCCCAGAGCCTCCTCCAAAGCATCCGCATCCTCCAGGGTATCCACAAGGGCATCCTCTGTATTTCCATCTGTTTCCGCAGGGTCGTCGAATTTTTCCGATTCAAACACATTCAGAAATTCGTTTGCGTCCCCCAGCTCGTCTGTTTCCTCTTTTTTCTTGATTTCCTTCACCTTATCATTTATCGCATCCAAACGAACGGTAGAACCAAAGTCCTTCTCGTTTTCCTGAAAATGATATTTCTTCATCCTTTTCTCCTCCTTCGGGGAAAATTTTGCAGAGTTCTTCATCCTCTATTTTAATCCCTAGTCAGAGAAGTTGCAACAAAAAAAGTACTTCGCCCATCGCGAAAGTACTCCTAATCATAGCGGAAGGGTTCGGGAAACAAAGAGTTTCCCGAGTAAAATCCGCAAAGGGGGCTTTGCCCACTTGAGGAAAACCGGGAGTTTCAAGGCTTTGCCGCCGGAACTCATCGGTTTATTCTTCTGTCCTGACAAGTCGAAATCCTGATTTCGACTTAGCGTGTTCTCCTAGCAGCCGCCCGCAATGATACTTTTTAAACGAACCCCGTTCAGCTCTTCCTTCGCCGCCGCCGCAAGCCGCTCGCGCATCGCAGGCGAGACACACGTTCTGCGCCGATTATAATATTCATTGATGAGCCGCAGAAATTTCTCCGGATACAGCAGCATCCCCTGCAATAAAATCATATCTCTCTCGGAAAGGGGGCAATGCCTGCCGTAACGCTCCAGCATAGCGGAAATCCCTGCCGCCGTCCCCTCCGTTTTCTTGAAATAGCGGCGGATATATGCCGCAAGGTCTGCCAATGGCAATTCTGCGCTGCATTTATCGAAATTCCCCACAAAAATCCTGCCATCCGTCTCCTGCCGCAGTGCCTCCCCCTTGTAGGCATTATGGCAGAAGCCGCCCTCCTGCGCCGTCCGTGCTACCGCCTCCGCATAGCCGCCCCTGCACAGCAGCTCCTCCGCCTCTGCCGCCCGTTCCATGTATGGCTCATAATATTGTAACAGCAATAAATCAATCGCGTCATAGCTGCCCCGTTTGTCGTTCCTGCGGCGCACCTTCGCCAACTCGCTCCGCCGTTTGGCGTATAGCTGCGGCAGGCGGTTTTTCTCCCAGTGTGCCGCCTCGCTTGCAAGCCCCTTTGCCGCCGCATGCATCTCGCCTAAGGTTTCCGCCCCCTGCAAAAAGGTCTCCACGCTGTCCTCCGCCAGTGTCCCCTGCGGCAGCACATCCTCCAGAATATAAAGCGTCCCGTCCTGCCGATAAAACGGCTCGCCCTCCAGTGTCGGGTAGCAGCGGCTGATGTTCGCAAAGCCGTTTTCCCTGAGCCGCTTTTTCACATCAAACGCAAGCCGCAGGCTGTCCGTACTGCCGCGCGGCTTTTTCAGTTCGCAAAGCCCCCTGTCTGTCCGGCAGACCAGACCTGTCCGCGTTCTTGTGCCATGGCGCAGCTGCAAGCCGTAGCCCTCTCGCATGATTTTTTCATAGATCTCCTCCATACTTCACTCCCCCTGTTTCACCGCGACCGAACATCGTCTCTGAAACATTCTATGGGGCAAGGGCAAAAAAAAGAACCATTCCCGACCGTACCGAGAATGGCTGTTATCCTTTAAAATCATAAAATATAAAAACGGAATGAACCAACCCTAAGTTAATCCATCCCGCTTTTTTCAAGCTGCGCCTTTAGGGACTCGAACCCTAGACCCACTGATTAAGAGTCAGTTGCTCTACCAACTGAGCTAAAGGCGCATAATGTTTGTTTGCTTTGTTTTGCAATTCCTAACTGCAAGAGATATATTATCACGAACTTGTTCTCCTGTCAACAACATTTTTCAAATTTTTTAAAAAATAATTTTTTCACAAATTTTACATTTCCCTCTTGCACACAACAGCCTTTTGTGTTATGGTTGGAATGTGAAAAATATAACGTGATTCTTCGGGGCAGGGTGCAATTCCCTACCGGCGGTAAAAGTCCGCGACCCTCCAGTATCTTAAAGCGCGAAGTGCCGAAAGATACAAAAGGCTGATATGGTGCAATTCCATGACCGACGGTAACAGTCCGGATGAGAGAAGAAACTTTGATGCTGTTCATGCGTTTCTCGCATGAAAATTTGTTTGCGCATGCAATGCCCCTTGGAATGTGTTCCGAGGGCTTTTTTATTGCAAAAATGCAGTGTCAATCGCAAGTCTTAAGAAGAATCCAATCAGAAAAATTGGAGGAATGAAACATGAAAACGAAATTCAAAACCAGAGATTTAACCATGATTGCCATGATGGGTGCCATCTGCTGCATCCTGCTGCATATTGATTTCCCGCTTCCCTTCCTGCCCCCCTTCATGAATTTTGATCTGGCAGGTCTGGTAGAAATCATCGGCGGCTTTGCCATGGGGCCTTTGCAGGCAGTCTGCATCATTCTGGTAAAAATCCTGCTGAAGCTGGCAACCGAGGGTACCTCCTCCGCATTTACGGGCGAGCTGCAGAATTTCCTGCTCAGCTGTGCGTATGTGCTGCCTCCCGTTATCATGTATCACCAGAAAAAATCTAAAAGAACCGCAATCATCGGTATGGCAATCAGCTCTGTCTTCACAGGCATCGTTGCCATCTTTACCAACCTATATATCATCATTCCCTTCTATATGGCACTGATGGGACAGGATATGAGCTATTTCGTAGCCATGTGTACCGAGGTCAACCCTCTGATTTCCAATGTATTCACACTGGCAATCCTTGGGATTCTGCCCTTCAACCTGATTAAATGCGGCATCAACTCCGTTGGCGCAATGCTGCTGTATAAGCACTTAAGCCCCATCATCCACGGCAATGTCTCTGCAAAAAATAAGAAAGCAAGTGCCGTAAAGAAAGCAGACGAAACAAAAATCTGAGTATAAAAAGCGCGGAGAAGTAAAGGAGAAACCGAAATGAAATTCAGCTTAGACAAAAACCTTACCTTTGAACAGGCAAAAGCCCTTTTCTTTGAACAGCTGGGCGATTGGAAGATTATGGCGCTTGCCAGCAGCGTAAACGATTACGTTATGGTGCGCAACGTCAGCTGCCTGTTCTACAATGACAAAATCTATTTCAAAACAGACAAGGACTTCCGCAAAACAAAGCAGCTTTACGAAAACCCCAATGTTGCCCTCTGCTATGGCGGCATTCAGGTGGAAGGGACTGCGAAAAACTGCGGTCTGGTTGTAGATGAGCCCGGCAGAGTGTTTGAAGGCCTTTATAAAAAGCACCTCTGGGGCAGCTACAATAAATACAGCCACGAGGATTCCGAAATCATCATTGAGGTAACCCCGAAATTCGTTGAAGTCTGGGATACCAGCGAGGATAACTACGCGTATCAGATTTTCATCGACTTCGATAAAAAAGAGGTTACGGTAAAGCCTTACGATAAGAAATAATTCCCGAAATCCATTGTATTATTTCCCCTATAGAAAAAAAGAGCATCTGTTCTCCGCAGATGTTCTTTTTTTGTCCATATAGTAATTTTATGATATAATTCATTTATAAAAAATTCCGAAAAGGAGGAGAAGCCTTGCAGAAGCTGAATATTGCCATTCCGCAGGACGCGGTCTGGATTCTGAATAAACTGAATGAGGGCGGTCATGAGGCGTATATCGTCGGGGGCTGTGTCCGCGATTCCATTCTGGGGCGCATACCGCAGGATTGGGATATCACCACCTCCGCCCTGCCCGAGGAAACCAAGACCATCTTCGACCATACCTTTGATACGGGCATCAAGCATGGCACCATTACCGTCGTCCTGCATCATGAAAATTATGAGGTCACAACCTATCGCATCGATGGCGAATATGCCGACTGCCGCCATCCGGACGAGGTCTCCTTCACCAAAAAGCTGAATGAGGATTTGCTCCGCCGCGATTTTACCATGAACGCCATTGCCTATCACCCCAAGGAGGGCTTTCGCGACCCCTTCCATGGGCAGGAGGATATTGCCGCAGGCATCATTCGCGGCGTAGGTGAGCCGGCAAGGCGCTTTCAGGAGGATGCCCTGCGGATGCTGCGCTGTGTGCGCTTTTCCGCGCAGCTTGGCTTTGCGATTGACCCCGAAACATGGGCGGCGCTCTGCGCCAATACGGCGCTGATTCAGAAAATCAGTGCGGAGCGAATTCGTGAAGAGCTGCAAAAGCTCTGGCTTGCGCCCTTTGCGAATAAAATGCCCCTGCTCTGGGAAAGCGGTCTGCTCGCACAGATAGATGCGACCCTTTCCGCAAGCCTTATCGCAAACAGCCAGACCCTTTTGGAGGAAATTTCCCTTTGCCCGAAGGATAATATTCTGCGGTGGTGCATTGTTTTGCAGCATTACCCCATCGGCGAGGTGAAGGGCTTTTTAAAAGGTATGCGGCTCGATAACCACTCCCTCAAGCGGATTTCCCTGCTTCTGGAGGAGCTGTCCGCGGATTTGCCGACAGAGCCCTATCCGCTCCGCAAAAAGCTCAGCACCATCGGGCAGGAGGCAACAGAGCAGCTTCTGCTTCTGCAAAGCATCCTGCGTCCCACTTCTCCCCACGCCGAGACAAAAGCCGCCTTGGAAAAAATCCTTGCGGCAGGGGATTGTCTTTCTCTGAAAACGCTTGCCCTAACGGGACAGGACTTGATGGCACTCGGTGCGCCGCACGGCAAAATCCTAGGCATTATCCTTGCGGAGCTACTGGATATCGTTCTGCGTGCGCCCGAAAAAAACACAAAAGAAACGCTGACAGCACTTGCACTTGCGCTGTTGGAAGAATTATAAGGAGGAAACAGCCATGATTAGTGAAAAAGGATTTGTTCTGGAAAACGGGACGGAGCTGCCCTTTCTGGGCTTTGGCACCTGGCTTGTAAAGGAGGAAAAAATCATTCTGGATGCCTTAGCATCCGGCTACCGCCATATTGACACCGCCAGAAGATACGAAAACGAAAAAATGGTCGGCAACGCCCTACAGCAGTGCGGTATCCCCCGCAGAGAGCTGTTCCTGACCTCTAAGGTCTGGAAAACGGACTTAGGCTATGATAAAACCATGGCAAGCTTTGAAGCCTCCCTCAAGGATTTGCAGGTGCAGTATCTGGATTTGTTCCTCATTCATTGGCCCCTGCCCTTCCCCGGCGCAGATTGGAAGCCGCTGGTAACGGAAAGCTGGAAGGCACTCGAAAGGCTCTATGATGAAGGGGCCGTGCGTGCCATCGGTGTCTGCAATTTCCTGCCGCAGCACCTCCTGCACGTTCTGAAAACCGCCAATACCGCCCCCATGATTGATCAGTTTGAATTCCACCCCGGCTATCCGCAGTATGAAACATTACAGTTCTGCCAGAGCCGCGGCATACAGGCGGAGGCATGGAGTCCCCTTGGCAGAGGGCGGCTTCTGGAGGACCCTTTGGTTCTGGAGCTTGCGAAGAAATACGGCAAAAGTCCGGCGCAAATCTGTCTGCGCTTCTGCCTGCAAAATAACGTCCTGCCCCTGCCGAAATCCTCCGCACCGGAGCGCATGAAGGCAAACCTCGATATCTTCGATTTCGAAATAGAGCAGGAGGATATCTATCGTCTGCTGACTATGCCCCAGACAGGCTGGTCGGGGCTTCATCCGGAGCATTTTGAGTAAAGTCGAAAGCAGGCTTTCGACTTATTTAGACAGATGAATACCCTGATAGCGATTGTTCGATCCATACAAAATCACTCGAAATTATTTGCAACTGCTTGACTGGGTATTTCCCTTATAATATAATAAAATAAAAATTGTCAAAAAACAGCAAATTTTATCGAAAATCATTCATAGCAGAAAGGAAGGAATCTCATGAAAACACGCATACTCTCTTATCTTTTGGTGTTTTCCATGATACTCGCCCTTTTGCCTGCTTCCGCATTGGCAGAAGGGGAAAGTACCACAACGCCGTACATCACCGCCACAGTGAAACACGCTTTGGACAGCGGCGGAGCGGAAACGGGGCAGATTACAGCGCAAATCGAAGCCTATCTGACGGATAAGGATAACCAATCCCGCACCGTTAAGCCCTGCGATATCATCTTCTTGATAGAGCAATCCGCCTTTATGAATACGCAAAACGATACAACGCAGTATGGGCAGGAGCGAGCGGATATTCTCAAGTCCATGGAAAATCTGCTGCAAAATCTTCCTGCCCCCACCACAGGCGAACATCGGGTGGCAATCGCAGGCTTTGGGCGTATCAATAACAGCGGCTCATCCGATTCATACATCGAAAGTCAGCACCCCGGCGCAAGGCTAACTACAGACCAAAACCCCAGCTTGAACACAGGCTATTATACCTGTAACACAGATAAATCACCTGTATTCCATTCCCAAAGCGGTTGGACAGAATGGAACAGAATCACAGATCACAACGATACAACCCTGCCGCAGATGCCGGATGGCTATCTTGCCAATGAAAACTATGATGATGTTTTTATGAGCATTGACGCGGCAAAGGCTGTCATTGATGTTGATAAAATGGTATCTTGGCACGCAGGTGCCTCCCGTATGGATGCAGGTCTGCAAATCACAAAGCAGTTGGCAGAAATTGCAAAAAACCACAAAGACGAGGACCGCAACCTTATCATCTTTGTTGCCGCCAGCTCTCTGCCCTATCAGAACGGCATAGGCGTTCAGAGTCTCCGCCCCGAAGCGGCACAGGCAGCGGCAACGGAATTGAAAAATAAATATAACGCTACCATCTTCGGCTTTGGTGACTTCCGTGCGCTGAACTTGGAGGATTCCTCTATGACTGCAGAGAAACAGCGTACACAATTCAATGAAACCATGGCCGGAATCTGCGGCAATTCCACCACACTGGATGGCACACCCTATTTCAAGGGCTTGAGCCAAGTGCATGATATTAATGAGGCGCTCAATGAACTGCTGATTCAGATTGACGCAAATGTCAATCCGAATGCGAAAAGCCTGAATATCAATGTGGGGAACTTCCAAGAAAAATCCACAGAGCCTCCCTCGCATATCTCGCATACTTGGAAGGAATTGAAAGAGAAACACCATATTCTTACAAGCAGTGCCATCAACGAAACTGCCTCTGTGGATTATTACCGCTTTAAGGAGTATGATGCAAACGGCAATCCGCAATTTGACGCAACCCCCTTTCTGCGCATCGAGCGGAGCCTTTCCGATATCGGCAGTGGCGACAGTATTCAAACGGCACTCAGCCTTCAGCCGATTCCCCCTGTAGGCACAGAAGGGACTGCCTACGGCGTAAAAGCAGTCATTACCATTACCGATCCCGTCTGTGTGGACTATAAATGGGCAGGGCGTTGGACACCGGATTTCAATCCGCCCGACCACGAGCACGCCGCGCGTGGTGTGAAGCACAGCCCCACAAATCCGGAACAAAATGAAACCACAAGCGACACCATGAAATTAAAATTTGACGGTTGGTATCGTCTTTGGGATGACAGCATTGACCATGAGGGAAACGGAAAGAAAACTTGGACGTATGACGGAAAAAAATACGTTGCCTATCAGGATACCGTATATGATGCCTTCGGCAGTGATTTAACCCTGTATGGGCGTTGGATTCCTTCCATTGATGTAAATTTCCAATGGATTGGCTCTGTCATCCCCGAAGACGCAGAGTTGCCTCTCACCGTTTCCCTTCCACTGAGCGACAGCGAAACCGCTTCCTTTACCCCCATCGTACCATCCAAAGAGGGGTATGAATTTGACGGCTGGTATAAGGATTCCGCCTGCACAAAGCCTTATAACAAAAACGGCGAAACCCTGACAGGAAATATCACCCTCTATGGCCGTTGGACGAAAATCGGCACAAAAAAGGTTACCTTTACCGTTGTAAACGGCGGTTGGAATGCGGCAAGCAATTGGTACAAAAACACAACCCAAACGAATGATACGAAAACCTTGACCATTGAGGTTCCTCTGCGCAACGGCAAAGGCACGCTGACACCCGATTTGGTTCCTCATGTAAATAATCTGGATATGAAACCCGCAAAAGACTACAAAGCACCCGGCACTTGGGGAAATAACGCCCCCGATACCAATACGGATGCCATCACCGAGGACGGCACCTATGCGTATACCTATACCTTCCCCGAAGCGGATACCTATACGATTACCTATCGTTGGGTAACCGGCACAGAGGTACCTGAGGATGCGAAACTGCCTGCACAGCAGAAACAAAAAGAAAGCGGTGATGGCACAAATCCGACCTTTGAGATTGCAACCGTAACCTCTGCTGATAAAAAATGGAGCTTTAGCGGTTGGTATACAAACGAAGCATTAACCGGCACAGCAATTAGCGACAGTTATGCCTTCCCTGCAGACAACGCAAATGACACAAAAAACCTCACGCTTTACGGCAAATGGACACATGACCCCTGCACCGTAACCTTCTATGCGGACTACTTCCAGCCTGCACAGGGGCATTTTAATACAGATGATTACTCAATAAGCTATACCGTTCCTTACGGCTCTACACTTACCAAGGAACAGGATACCGTTCCCACACCCGTCACAGAGCTTGCCACCTGCTACTTCGAGGGTTGGAGGGATGATTATAAAACATCTCTCCTCGATACAGAGGAAGAGCAGGAGAATACAGAGGGAGAGCAGGAGAATACAGAGGGAGAGCAGGAGAATACACAGGACAAGCCTGCAGCCTATTCGGAGGATTCCACAGCAGGCACCTTCTACACCAGTAAGGCAATTCAGGATATGACGATAAAGTCTGACTTGAATTTCGTGGCACAATGGTGGCCCATTGTTACCTTTAATGCCAACGGCGGCGATTGGGAGCTTATGGAGGACAGACCTACCGAACGCTACGTCCCCGTACCTGCAAACAGCGACCATATTGATGCCCTGCGTCCCCCCGCAAGGGAAGGCTACACCTTCCTTGGATGGTATGACAGTGCAGAAAATACTTCCGGAGAACCCATTGATTTTAGAACCAGAACCTTCAAGGGTGCGGCAACCGTTTATGCACACTGGGCAAAAAATGCCACCGTCACCTTCAAAATCGTAAACGGCTATTGGTCGGGCAATACCGCAGAGGATAAAACGGTTACCGTTGTACTGCATCCGCAGGCAAATGGTTCTGCAAGCGGCACATTGGATGCAAGCCATGTTCCCGCCATTATGATTCCTGCCGCAGGCTATGAAAATACCCCCGGTCATTGGGATGTGACACCAAATACCGAAAAAAACGGTATCAGCGGCAATGTAACCTATACCTATATCTTCGGCAAAAAGCACCACAGCAGCAGTGATGACAACAACAATAGCAGCAAAGACGAAAACAAGGACAAGGATAACAACAAAGACAACAATACCGGCGAAACCACGCCGACAAAGGTTCCCGCTTTGCTCAACGGCAGCAATCATTTTGCTTATGTTGTAGGCTATAAAGACGGCAACGTAAGGCCGCAGGGCAACATCACCCGTGCGGAAACCGCCGCTATCTTCTTCCGCCTGCTGAAGGAGGAGGTGCGCAGCGAAAACCTCAGCAAGCACAACGATTTTGCCGATGTAACAGAGGACAGCTGGTACAACACAGCAGTTTCCACCATGGCAGGCATGAATATTCTCAAGGGCCGCACAGCAAACAGCTTTGCACCGCAGGCCCCCATCACCCGTGCGGAATTTGCCGCCATCTGCGCCCGCTTTGACAGCGGCAGAGCAGAGGAAAACAGCAGCTTTACGGATATTTCCGGCCATTGGGCGGAAAAGGAAATTGAGCGTGCCGCCACCCTTGGCTGGGTAAGCGGCTATACGGACGGCAGCTTCCACCCCGATGCCCCGATTACAAGAGCAGAGGCAATGACACTGATTAACCGTGTGCTTTGCCGTATGCCCGAAACAAAGGCCGACCTTTTGGACAGCATGACCAAATGGCCCGATAATCAGCCCGGCGCATGGTATTATCTGGCTGTGCAGGAGGCAACCAACAGCCACACCTATGAGCAGAAGGATTCCAAGTATGAAACATGGACAGCACTGACCGCAGAGCCGGATTGGAGCAAATATTAAACGAAAGCAATCAAAAAGGCTGTCATTCCAGTAAAAGGGATGACAGCCTTTTTCTTTTCTTTAAACTTCTTCTTTTCTTTAAAACAGAAGATTTAATTCCGTTTTCGCCTTCTCAATATCCTGCAAAATCGTCTTTTGCTTTTCATCAAACAGCAGCTCCGCGTTATACCGATAATATTTCTCCGAGCCATTCTCGCTGATGAATTTCACGCTATAGAAGTTCGTGGTCAGCTCCGTAATGAAGATAACCATCTCCTGCCCTGCGCCGAAGGCTTCCTCCAAAAATGCAAAGGCATTGTCCAGCATCGCAGACGCATCCGCAATGGCGTTTTCCCGTCCTTCCGCCTCTTTTGCGAAAAGTCCCTTCACCAGCGCAAACGCATCCTCTTTTTCCCGACAGCCGTTCCGCTTGCCCTCCGCAAGGAAGAAATGCAGCCGCTCCAATTCCTTCAAGCAGGCATGCTCCGCCGTTTTCTCCAGAAGTCCCGCCTTCCGTTCCTTCGCAAAGGCGGCTTCTCTTTCCTCCACCAGTCCTGTAAAGAGGTTCTCCCAAGGCGTTTCCTTGCAGTAGGGGCTGTTGAACCTCTCCTTCAGCTCCAGCAATGCCCCATGCAGTCCCGTTACGGTCAAATCCGCCTCGTATGCCCCACGGAAGCCCTCAGAAAGCCTGCTCAGCAAAAGTCCCATCACGCTCAGTCGCTCGTCAAACGGTGCATCCTGCAGCTTTGTCACCGCCTGCTTGGTATATTTCCCCTGCAAAATGTCGTCCACGCGGTAATCGGTGCGATATTTGCGGTACAAATCCAGATAATTCGCAAAATCCTTTGCAATCCTGCGGTGCTGCAAATACTGATAAATCAGTCCTTCCTCTACAGGCAGATTCATATCCTCATACACCTTCAGGATGGTAGAAAGATCCTCCCATCCTCTCGCCGTCACAAACCGCTTGCCATCCACCGTTGTCTCCATGGCATAAAAATGATCCTTGCGAATTTCCAGATAGGACAGAATCGCCCCATGGATGCCCTGCTGATAGGCATATTCCTTCCAGACGGAAAAATCAGGCTCTACGTCGATTTTCTTCACACGGTCAAGCGTTACTACGTCAAATTCGCGCACACTTTTGTTGTATTCGGGAGGATTGCCTGCCGCGGCAATCAGCCACCCCTCCGGCACCTTATGCGCCCCAAAGGTCTTGCACTGCAAAAATTGGAGCATGGCAGGCGCAAGCGTTTCGGAGGCACAGTTGATTTCATCAATAAACAAAATCCCCTCCTGTAAACCGGTTTCCTCCATTTTATCATAAACCGATGCAATAATTTCGCTCATGGTGTATTCCGTTACGGTGTATTCCTTCCCGCCGTATTCCTTCTTGCTGATAAAGGGCAGCCCGATGGCAGACTGACGCGTATGGTGCGTAATGCTGTAGGATACCAGTGCCACGCCGCACTCCCTCGCCACCTGCTCCATCACGGCGGTTTTTCCGATACCGGGCGCGCCCATCAGCAGAACGGGTCTTTGTCTGACCGCAGGAATACGGTATTCCCCAAACTCGTCCTTCGCCAGATACGCCTGAATGGCATATTTGATTTCTTCCTTCGCTTTTTTAATATTCATGCTATCCTCCTAACGCCCATGAGACGGCAGTCCCAAGGACAAATCCTCTTTCCCCAGTATCAGCTTCATCGCCCATGGCGGCACGCCGACATCCGTATAATCCTCATGATAGAACACAAATGCGGCATCATAAGGCGGTCGGCGCTTGGGGAAGGTGCCATAGCCGTCTGTGAAATAAATCAGACCCTTTAGGTTCTGAAACGCCCTTTCGGCAATCAATTGATCAACGTATTGGAACACAGGGCGGAAATCCGTACCGCCGCTCCCTCTCAGCTCAAAGTCCTCCATAAACTGCGCCAGTTCTTCCTTGGAGGTGATCCTTTTATCCATCTGCACCGCCGCATCGCACTGTATGATATGCACGTTCATTTTATGGAAAAAGCTTTCACTGCTTGAAAGAATCGCGTAGGTTTCCTCTAAGAACCGCTTCACCGTTTCCCCCTCGCAGGATTCGGAGGTATCAATGGCAATCACCAGCTCCTCTACCTTCTTCACTTCCTTATATTCCAGTGCTTCAATCAACGGCAGATTGCCGTACATCTGCAAGCCATAGGTATAGAAGATAAAATCGAAGGCATCGTCATCCACGCGCATATCCTCCTTGAGCGTCACGAATTTCTGCAAAAACTGCCGATAATCATAGCGTTCTCGGTTTTCCACCTTCAGATATTGCAGAAGCTCGCCTGCCTCTGCGCCCATGTCCTTAGAGAAGGTTTCGAGGTTCGTTTCGGTCTTTTCCCCGATTTCTGTCCATTTTTCCTCCAGCTGCTGCTGTTTTTCGTCCTGTTCCTCCTGCTCCTGCTGTTGGTCGTTGCTGTTATCTTGGTTATCTCCGTCCTTGTTATTCTCGTCCTCGTCATCCTTCTGATGCTCCCAGAAGACATGGTCGTCTACCCAAAATTCCAGCTGCAGCTTACCGAATTCCTGCAAGGAAAGTTTTTTTTCTTCCAGTACACGATAAATGCCCTCGGCGGAAAGCACCTTCAATTCTCTGCGGAGCATATCGTACATTTCGTTTCGTTTATCGGAGACAACGAGCCGCACCGCCTTCACCGACAGCGAATCCACGATAGATTCCACCGCGATATCGCAGGCGAGGTGCCAGAGTTCCTCATCCCGATGGTTCAGATGGAAGGGATGGCGGAACAGGCAATGCAGGACCATGTGCAGATAGGCGCGATTGACAAGCACGCGGTCGCTCAGATAGCGCTGTACGAGGTAGCGCGGGTTAAACAATATCTTTTCGCCGTCTGTCCCGACGTACAGGGAGGAAAGGTTCATTTCGTACCTAAGACCGCTGAGTGCCAAATCAAGAAAGCGCATGGAAAGGTAAAGCTCGTTACGCGATGCGCTTAAAATATCCGTACCGATACGGATGAGGTTTTGATGTGTTTCGTTCATGCCTTCTCACCTTCTTTCTAAAACCTTAAACCCTTGAGTGTTTCACCCTCAAACTCCCACGAGGGGGTCACCCCCTCGACCCGATACGGCAGAACCATTTCATGGTTCTGCGGTGTATCAAAAATATGTATTATTATAGGTCGAATATTTTTTTCTTTTTGGTTGCGGCAAAATGCCTATGCTGATAATCCATCAAAAAGCTCAGCACTGCGGTCTGCCCCTTTTTCTGCGCAAGGGCAATCAATTCGGGTGTGGTTTCCGCCGTCAGCAGTCCCCAATCCGCGAACAGCCGCAGGGTTTCCCCCTCCTTCTGCTCCATGAAATACGCCGCCGCCCAAAGCAAATGCTCCCTCAGATAATCAAGGTAGACCTCCCTGTGCTTCTCCTGCAAGCGGTACGGATACCGCAGGCGGCTCATGGCAAGCAAAAGCACTGTTTCCGCAGCATCCTCGCGCTTCGTCAGATAGAAAATCTCATCATAGCGGCGGAAGTCAATCTCGGAATTCCCGATGCACTGGCGGAAAATATGCCCCGTGCCGTAATTCACCTGATGGAACAGTCTTGCCGGCGTATCCTCGATATATTCATACTGAAAATCGGGCAGTACCAGCTCTGCATGCTTCGTTTCGCCGCCCTCGATGGGGAAATCAATCGACAGCTGCAATTCATGGTTCAGTCCCGAAATCAAATCGGAAATATGTCTGCAACGCCCGAAGGAAAGGTGCTTCAGGCTATCGCAATTCAGAAACAGCCCCGTATTTAATTCCCTTGCCGCCAGCGGGATATTGATTTTCTCCATCCTGCGGCAGTTATAAAAGGCATACCGCCCGATGCTTTCCACGCTCTCCGGCAGGCGAAGCTCCTGCAGCCGTTCACAGCCGTAAAACGCATAATCCCCGATGCTTCTGACCGCCCTCGGCAGGGAAATTTCCTGCAGCGCCCCGCAGCCATCGAACATCCGCTTGGAAACCGCCGTCAATCTCTCCGGCAGATGTACCCGCTCCAGTGCGGCACAGCCCGAAAAGGCAAACGCCCCAATTTCCGCAATCGTATCCGGCAGGAAAACCCTTCGCAATGCCTGCCCCTCCGCGGTTTCGGCAGGTGGCTCCGTCACAAAGGAAAGGCTCGCCTCCTTCTCCTCGCCGATTTCCGCAGGGGGTGCCTCCTTTTCTGCCGCAAATGCCCTTTCGGCAACCGCAATGACGGGCAGTCCGTCAATCTTGGCAGGAACATGCAGCTCCGCACAGCGGCCATGCAGCTTTTTCAGCACCACGCCGCCCTCTTTTTTTTCGTATTCTATCTGTATGGACAAATTCTCTTTTGCCATTGGAATTTTCCTTTCTTCCGTCCACCCTTTGCCTGTCCGCTTTCGCAATTTTTTCGTGTTTTTTACCTGTCCACTCTGTCCACTTTGTCTATCCTCTGTCCACCCTTTTTCATACTGTATCCATTATATTCTCCTTGAAACAGACTGTCAATTTCGGCATAAAAAAGCCCTCCAAAAAGGAGGGCTTGATTCTCTGTGTAAGCAGAAATTATTTCAAGTTTGCTTTCAGAACCTCTGCAATCTTTGTGATACCTTCAACAATCTTGTCTTCAGGCATGCAGGAGTAGTTCAGACGGAAGTGGTTTTCCTTACCGCCGTTAGGGAAGAAGCTGCCGCCGGGAACGTAAGCAACGTTCTTTTCCAGACACTGAGGCGCGATAACCTTTGCGTCCATGTATTCGGGCAGTACGCACCATGTGAACAGACCACCTTCGGGATGTGTGAATTTTACTTCCTTCGGGAAGGTTTCTTCCATTGTTTTCAGCATTGCGTCACGTCTCTTAACGTAAACTGCTTTGATTTTTTCAACGTGTGCATCCAAATCGTTATCCTCCAAGAACTGATTTGTAATCAGCTGGTCGATTGTGGAGGACTGCAGGTCAGCACCCTGTTTGATGAAGTTGTATTTGCCCAGAACCTCTGCGTTTGTGGAGCAAACCCAACCGATACGCAGACCGGGTGCGAAAATCTTGGACATTGTGCCCAGGAAGATTACCAGATCCTTTGTATCCATGGATTTCAGGGAAGGCAGGAATTCGCCTTCAAAACGCAGCTCGCCGTAAGGGTTATCTTCGATAACGGGAATTTCGTATTTGTTAATCAGTTCCATGAATTTCTGTCTTCTTTCCAGAGTCCATGTTTTGCCTGTAGGGTTCTGGAAATCGGGGATAACGTAAATCATTTTTACGTTTTCTGTTGTAGCCAGAATCTTATCCAGCTCTTCGGGAATCATACCTGCATCATCTGTAGGAACTTCTACGAAAGTAGGTTCACAAGCCTTGAACGCATTGATTGCACCCAGATAAGAGGGGCTTTCTACCAGAACAACATCGCCGGGGTTCAGGAATACACGAGCGGAGAAATCCAGACCCTGCTGAGAACCGCTTGTAATCAGGATATCATCGATGCTTACATGGATATCGTTTTTCGCTGCCATTCTTGCAACGATTTTTTCACGCAGGGATGCAAAACCGTCTGTACCTGTGTACTGCAGCGCAACTCTACCCATATTATCCATTACCTTACAAGCCGCTTCCTTAACGCCTTCTGTAGGGAACAGCTCGGGTGCGGGCATACCGCCTGCGAAAGAGATAACTTCGGGTTTTGCTGTCAGTGCCAACAAAGCTCTGATTTCGGAACCTTTTAACAGATTCATTCTGTTTGCAAATTTAACTGCCATTGGATCTTCCTCCTTAAGAATATAAAATGAATACGTGCATTAGTGTCAGACAACAATAAAGGAATTTTCTTTTATTTTGGCAAAATATCAAAAATATTCCTTCATACCGTTATTAAAACACAAAAAATAAACAAAGTCAATCCCTTCTGCCTTTTGTACAAAAACAAAAACAACCAAAACATAGAAATGATTTTCAGGAATTTTACATCAATTCGATATTTTTAGCAAACCGATAGAAAAATCATATACATTCTATTTTCATAGGAAAAATAGGAAAAGAAGTTTCATTTTCTCCGCATCTTTTCATGTTACTTTGTCATAGTTTATGCTATAATGAAAAATATTGGGCTTCTGCGCCCATATTGATGTACCGAACGAAGTACATCTTACCATTTCATGACAGAGAAAACAAGCATAGACAGGGTGTGAACGATGGAAGTTTTCAAAAACATTTTCGACAACCTCGGAATCACAGAATTCGCAAGACCATCCCTCGGCATTTCCGATATTCTGGATATCCTCATTGTTGCCTATATTATTTATAAAATCATATTCTGGATCAAGGAAACACGCGCGTGGGTGCTGTTCAAGGGGATTCTGGTTATTTTCGCCCTTGCGGCGGTTGCCATGCTCTTAAAGCTGAATACGATTCTTTGGATTCTTTCCAACACCATTTCCGTCGGCATCATTGCGGTTATCGTTGTATTCCAGCCGGAGCTGCGAAAGGCACTGGAGCAGCTGGGCAAAGGAAAATTCTTCACCGCCTTCGCCAGAAGCTCTGAAGAAACCGATGATAAAGCTGCACAACGAACCGTGGATGAAATTGTGAAGGCTGCTGAAAAAATGGGTTCTGTGAAAACAGGTGCCTTAATCCTGATTGAGCAGAAGGTTCCTCTTGGAGACTTTGAACGCACGGGGATTCCTGTGGATGCCATCGTTTCCAGTCAGCTGCTCATCAATATTTTTGAACACAATACACCACTGCATGACGGCGCAGTGATTGTGCGGCGCAACCGCGTAGCCGCCGCTACATGCTTTCTGCCCCTGACGGACAGCAACGAGGTCAGCATGGAGCTTGGCACAAGGCACAGAGCCGCCATCGGCGCAAGCGAGGTTTCCGATGCGTATGTTATTGTGGTTTCCGAGGAAACCGGCGCCATCTCTCTGGCAAGGGGCGGCGTGCTTTACCGTGACCTCTCCCCTGAGCAGCTGAAAAATATGATTTCTCAGCCGCGCAAGGAAGGCAGCAAGAAGACATTTGCAACCATTTGGAAAGGACGGCAGGAGAAAGAATGAAAAAATTTCAGGAATTACTGACGAAGGATCTTGGCTGGAAGCTGCTTTCCATTGCCATTGCCGCGACCATGTGGTTTATGGTAATCAACATCACGCAGCCTGTGGATACGCGCAGCTACAGCAGACCTTTAACCTTGGAAAATATGGATACACTGACCTCCCGCGGGCTGACCGTCGGCAATGCGGAGGAGCTGAAAAGCACAAAAATTACCGTAAAGGTGAAGGCACAGCGAACTGCACTGGACAGACTGAGCCAGAACCCCGACTGGATTACCGCTTCGGTGGATTTATCCGAGCTGGCTTATGCAGTAAACGGGGATTCCGTTGCGCTGCCCGTCAATGTTTCCATTGATCAGGGCGGTACGGCCTATGCCATCAGCAGCAAGGCACCTGCCGTTGTGGAGGCACAGGTGGAAACCCTGCGGACAAAGGAATTTCCCATTGAGGTAGAATTAAACGGCAAGCCCAACAGCGACATTACCCTTTCCGACCCTGTTCTGAGCGCAGAGACCGTAACCGTTTCCGGTCCCGTATCTCTGGTGCGGCAGGTTGCGAAGGTAAAGGCAATCATCAACGCGGAGGAGCTGGAAGAAAATACAGATATTCACGCAAAGCTTGCCTGCTATGATTACCATGGCGCAGAGGTAACGGGCGTTTCGCTGAACATCCGCGAGGTAACGGTTTCCTATGCGGTACATGATGCAAAGCAGGTGCCGATTCAGGTGGATATCACAGGCACGCCTGCAAACGGCTATCAGGTCGGCACGGTTTCCTGCTCGCCGAAATATGCAGAGGTGACAGGCTCTAAAGAGGATTTGGATGCCCTGCTTTCCATTCATCTGGACAGCATTGACGTTTCGGGGCGCACTGCCGCAGTGACAAAGACATTCAATCTGGAAAATTATCTGCCGGACGGCATTTCCTTAAATGATGACAACCGCAGCAGCGTACAGGTAACGGTTGCCATCGAGACGGCGCAGAAAGGAAAGCAGTTCACACTGGATGAATCCCGTTTAACCATTCTGGGGCAGGAGGACGGCAAGACCTACTCTTTCGGGACGGCACATGTCACCGTTACAGGCGACAGCAGCAGCCTGAACGGACTGCGCGCAGAGGATCTGAACGGCAGTGTGCATGTAAACGGCATGTCCGAAGGGACGCATCGGGTTCTGGTTCATCTGGATTTGCCCAACGGCTTGAACGCAAGCCCTGTTTATATTGATGTAACCGTTTCCGGTGACGGCAGTGCATCGGCGAACGAATAAGGTTTTGGAGGAAGAAAAATGGCTAGATTATTTGGTACAGACGGCGTAAGAGGTGTTGCAAACACAGAATTGACAGGCGAGCTGGCGTTCCGCTTAGGCAGAGCCGGTGCGTATGTGCTGACAAAGGAAACAAAGCACGCCCCCCGTATTCTGGTTGCTATGGATACCCGTATCAGCGGGGATATGCTGGAAAGCGCACTGGTTTCCGGTATCTGCTCCGTCGGCGCGCACGCAGTTGTGGCAGGGGTAATCCCCACGCCTGCGGTTGCGTATCTGGTAAGAAAATACAGACTGGATGCAGGTGTTATGATTTCCGCATCCCATAACCCTGTGGAATATAACGGGATTAAATTCTTCAACAATCAGGGCTATAAACTGAGCGATGCGCTGGAGGATGAAATCGAAAACATTATCATGAGTCATCCGGAAATTTTGCCCAGTCCTACCGGCATTGGGCTTGGCACGAAGGAATATGCCGAGGATGCATTAGATGATTATATTGCATTCCTGACAAGGACAACCACCGAAAAATTTGACGGCATCAAGGTTGCACTGGACTGCGCAAACGGGGCAGCCTATAAAGCGGCTCCCATTGCCATGCTTGATTTGGGCGCAAGCCTGTGCATCATCCATAATGAGCCTGACGGCACAAATATCAATGATAAATGCGGCTCCACCCACATGGATGATCTCAAAGAAATGGTTGTGCAGAACGGGGCGGATATCGGCTTCGCCTTTGACGGGGACGCTGACCGCTGTCTGGCTGTGGATGAAAAGGGCAACCTAATCGACGGGGATAAGATTCTTGCCATTTGCGGTCTGGATATGAAGGAAAGAGGCGCATTGGCGAAGGATACGATTGTTGGGACGGTGATGTCCAACCTTGGGCTGACGATGATGGGCAAGGAAAAGGATATCCATATTTTGCAGACCTCCGTCGGGGACAGATACGTTTTGGAACGGATGCTTGCGGATGGCTACAACATCGGCGGCGAGCAGAGCGGTCATGTTATCTTCCTTGACCACAACACTACGGGCGATGGCACGCTGACTGCCATTCAACTGCTTTCCGTACTGAAACGCAGCGGCAAGAAGGCATCCGAGTTGGCAGGCATTATGCAGACCATGCCACAGGTTCTGGTCAATGCGCGCGTGAATAATGCAAAGAAAAACAGCTACATGGAGGATGATGTGGTACGCAGAGGGATTGCGGAGCTGGAGGAAAAATTCGCACAGGACGGACGCGTGCTGATTCGTACCTCCGGCACAGAGCCACTGGTACGCGTGATGATTGAAGGGACAGATATTAAAAAAATGGATGCAGAGGCAAGAAAGCTTGCTGCGCTCATCGAAGAACGTTTGCAGTGATTTCTGAGGATTGACAGAAAATTCCTTTCCCGTTACAATATAGATTGGAATATAGGTCGGAGAACTCTCCGACCATGCTGTCCTTCTGCTCAGTTGGATAGAGCACACACTCCCTAAGTGGTTGTTCAATCCTCACTATTTACAATTTCATTTGATATACGCGCCAATAGCTCAGTTGGATAGAGCGTCCCCCTCCTAAGGGGAAGGCCGGGGGTTCGAATCCCTTTTGGCGCGCCAGATAATAATGCCGAAAGCCTTTGTTTTCAATGGTTTTCGGCTTTTTTATTGAGCAGTAAAAGAAAAAATAATCAAGCTTCGCTTGGAGAGGTTTTTCTCTTTTATTGCTACAAGGTAATCATGGTTCGTGTATTTCGTATCGCTTATATTATACAGTAAAATCAGTGGTTTTGTACAGTAGCCGAATTTTTGGGTGATTAGCGGTGTTCCGTACGGTTGGTGTAGAATGACCGCTGTTAGTCTGAATTATTTTTTTCGTACATAGCAATAGCAAACTCAAGCATCTGTTTTCCGGCTGAATCAGAAGCCACTTCCTCAAGCTTTTTTGCAAAATCTTCATCTTCCAGTGAGATTGTCACTTTGGATTCAGAATCCGATTCATCAGAGCGGATAAGGAATTTTCCAATCGCTTTTGCCGTATCAATTCTTACGCTGTCCTCCGGCGTTTCGTAATAGTCCTGTATCGTCCCCAACTGACGGTGGGCGGTATCCTTTGCCAAACTTACATAGTCATGCCCGTTAAGCGCCAGTTTCTTTGTGATAGAGAAATGTCTTAGGCTATACAGGTCTACTCTCGGAAGTCCCAGAGGTTTGTAGAATGAACTGAACATATCATCGGCGTATTGTGAACTGATATGCGTACCATCCTCGTGAGCGAATATCAAATCATCATCTTTGTAACTGTCCCCTGCAAGCTGTTTGTGCTGATTCTGAACAAGCTTATAATCTCGGAGCATAAAAATGACTTCCGGTGCTACATAGATTCTATCCGTCTTTGCTTCAATTTCCTTTTCTGTTTTGGTAATATGGAAAACCGCACGTCTCTTTGCATCCGGTCGGGTGCTGCGAACTTGGTCGAATACTTTGAGAATTCCCCGACCATTCGTTTCTTCAATAAATTTCTCTGAGCGGTAGACCAACTGCTTGTAGACACGGATATAGGACGGTTCGTGCTTGTCCTCGTTATCGTATACATCAGACCACGTTAGGGCAAGACATTCTCCAATACGGCTGCTCAGTGCAATCATAAGGCTGATTAGCAGCTTTAGCTGCGGATCGGAACAGTTATCATACGCAAAATTAAACTGTTCCTCCGTCCACACCTCACGTCTGCCGGACTTCGGCTGCTTCACAGTCACGCCCAACATGGGGTTTTCTGTGATAAGCTCCAAATCATCCGTAGCGTACTTAAATGCTCGGCTGATGATTTTCTTGCAATCATAAACAGTACGCTGTGATACCCTTGCCCCATTTGTCCTATGATTCCCGTTGGCTTGCGGTAATTGAAGCATATCCTTGAAGCCCTGTCTCATATCGACACGGGTTATTTTCCAGATAGGGAATGAGCCAAACACAGGAACAATGTAATTACGAATCTTGCCGATATTCGCTCTGTAAGTGCCCTCGTCCCACCCATATCTGTCTCCGATGGTATGTAGATACTTGGTATGCTCGGCATAGGCATACAAGAGCTGTTCAACGGTCTCTATTTCCGTTTTATCAACTTTGGAAGCTACCGTTGTGCCCTTGGCAGCCTTATGTTCCTTTTCTCGGAGCAGAAGATAGGATAAGAACTGGTTTTTCGCACGTTCGCTGTTCACGGTTTCGGTGGTCTGGTGTTCCTTACCCTCGGAATCAAGATACCCGTAGCGGATGCGCCAGTTGTCATTGGTAGCGTTAATTTTGGTTGGCTCGCTATGCCACAAATATTCAGCTATGTCTTTCTTCTTAGGTTTTCTGCCCATAACAGCCGTTAAAACTCGTTCGGATGATTGTTATACCAATCTTCAAAACTGTTCTTGTCGATACGAAGATACTTTCCCACCATGAATACACGAAAATCATTGTTTTTCTGATGCTTTTTGATAAAGTTGCGGACACTTTCCTCTCCGACACCATAGATGTTCATAATGTCCTGCACAGAGTAGTTGCGACACTCCATGATAGACGGGGTTACTCCTGCCATAGTATTCATCTCCTTTGTTATCACTGGTTAAACACGGTTTCGTGTAGTTTATGCGATTACTACACCATAACAAGTATACAACGGGAGCATATCGTTGTCAAGCCGAAAACACGTTATCGTGTACCGATAGCGTTTTCTACACTCGTCAATCTGTGTTACGCTTGATTTATAGCTGGAATCGTGTTATTATTTGAGGTGTTATGGTGTACCGTTACACCAATACAGTTTGGAGGGAAATAAATGAGTTTATGGGATATATTCCTCAACAACCAAAAGATAGAAAAGAGAACAGGAACAGGAAAAAAAATTAAGAGAATCCGCTCTCGGAAAAAAACTGCTGTTATTGAGCTTGCAGAAGCTGCCGGTGTAAACGAAACGGCAGTCAGAAATTATGAAATCGGATATCGTCAAGCTTCCAGAGATAAATTAGAATTGATTGCTCAAAGGCTCGGCGTGCCAGTAGAAACACTCATAGACCGCCAAATCGACAGCTATAATGATGCTGTGCATATTTTGTTTGAACTGTCGGAAAAATACGACCTTGTGCCAATCGAACTTCCGCAAGAGCCTAAATATGCTATCCAGACCAAAAATGAAGCAATTCTTCAAGCATTACAAGCATGGTATAACAAGAGACGGCAATGGGAGAACGGGGATATCACACAAACTGAACTGCAAGAGTGGATGGATGCGTTTCCTTTGCAGTGTGAAGAAAACGAACCTCCGGCAGAAAAAGTGGAATCCCGTTATACAGACTTTGAACGCATTCTGGGGTTGAAATCCTCGTTAGAGCAGCTTGATATGATTGTGAATGACAATGTAGAACTGATTGAGGATTGCATTGCTCATAAGGACTATAAAACAGCTCGGGAGCATTTGAGAACGCTTAAAGCCACCGTCCACACGCTGTCACAGGTGGATATCAAACGATACGGAAAATAAAAAATCACAGGCTTTTCCTACTGCATTACGCAAAGGAGCTGCCTGTGATTTTTTGTTACTTGGGTTCGATGGAGCAGCGGTCTAACGAAAATTCCAACAGTATACCAATTAGTTCATTTCGACTACGCCCTGTCTGAGCCGATATTTCATCAATGCGCTGCACAATGTCCTCTCTGATACGAACAGAAAAGGTCTTATATCCGTCATCCCCCTTGGGACGTTTCGGATGTATTATCAATTTTTCTTCTTTCATGCTAAATCACCTCTATGTTAGATTTTATGTTTCCATAGATGTGATTTATATGTTATAATTTATGTTATAAAATGAATTGGAGGGGTTGAAATGAACTCGGACGAATTATATACGCTGAAAAGTATGGTGCTTGATAACTACGAGCAGTACCATGACGGTCTTACAATACTCTTAGAAAGCGATAAGGGGCTTTACAAGGCGTTTGGACAGTCTCCCCGGACAAAGTATCTAAAGACAGAGAACTTCTATCTAACGTCAAAAGAACGCCTTACGTACATGATGGGATTCATTGATGCCTTGGCTTGGCTGACAAGGCAAGCCAAGTTAGTGCCGGATACATTCCCGACAGATATCGCAGGATTCACAGACCCAGAGGAAACCCCGGAAGAACGTGCAGAATATTTCGAGAAGCGATATAAGGGCTTATCGCCGGAGCAGCGTGCCGAACTGGAAGCGTTTGATAAAGAAAACGAAGAAATGTGGCTTGAACAAGTCGAAGAAAGCATTAAAGAGAATAAAGTAATCAATAATCTGATTCTGCGTATTATCACCGGGGAAGATTATTGATATCCAAAGAGCGGTGTATTTTGCGATATACCGCTCTTTGTTAAGTTATTGTGATTACCAAATTTCCGTTGATAATCGCAAAAGGATGTTGAAAATTGAGACTGCATATGTTATAATATTACGATTATTTATGCAAGCAGGAGAGCAGAAAATGGCGAGGTCATATAATAAGCTTTGGAAATTGATGATAGATAAAAAAATGAATAAAACCCAGTTAAGGACAGCGGCAAAAGTCAGCTCAAATGCCATGGCAAAGTTAGGACGAGATGAATCAGTCTCAATCGAAACACTCGAGAAAATTTGCAGTGTTCTTCAATGTGATATTGGAGATATAACAGAGTTCATCCCAGAGGAGGACAGCGATGAATAACCATGTGAGATTCATTGATCTTTTCGCAGGTATCGGTGGAATCAGGAAGGGATTCGAGATTGCTTGTGCAAAGAAAGGCTTTACTACGGAGTGCGTGTTCACTTCCGAGATTAAAGACCACGCTATTGAGGTTCTAAAGCAAAACCATCCCGGAGAAGAAATTCACGGTGATATAACACAAATTGACGCAAAGGAAATACCCGACTTTGATTTCTTGCTTGGTGGATTTCCGTGCCAAGCATTTTCTTCTGCCGGCAAGCGATTGGGCTTTTCCGACACCAGAGGAACACTATTCTTTGATGTCGAGAGAATCTTAAAAGAAAAGGACCCGTATGGATTTGTGTTGGAAAATGTTGAGGGTCTGGTAAACCATGATAGAGAAAATCCAAAAGACAAGATAGGTCGAACCCTATCCACAATTTTAGAACATCTTGAAGCATTAGGCTACAAAGTCTCTTGGAGAGTTCTTAATGCAAAGTATTTTGGCGTACCTCAAGAACGTAAGAGAATTTATATTGTCGGAACAAAACGTGATTACCCAGATTTATCTACCTTCAAGCATACTTCCAAATTGCTTGGAGATGTATTGGAAAATGGCTTAAACACAGAACACAGCAAGTTCATTGACAACCTTCTCGCTCATTATTCAATCGAAGAATTGGAAGGAAAGTCAATCAAAGATAAGCGTGGCGGTGACAATAATATCCACAGTTGGGACATTGAAATGAAGGGACCAGTCAGTCCTACGCAAAGACAGCTTCTCAATACTATGCTAAAAGAAAGGCGCAAAAAGAAGTGGGCTGAGGAATACGGTATTGATTGGATGGATGGTATGCCCCTTACCATCGACCAAATCCGCACATTCTTTGAGCATCCCGAGCTTGAAGAAATGTTGAATGACCTTGTGCAAAAGAAGTACTTACGATACGAGCATCCTAAGAAGAAGGTTGGAAATCGTAGAGAATATGACACTTCACTTCCCAAAGGTTACAACATTGTTGCCGGAAAAATGTCTTTTGAAATCAGCAAGATTATGGGGAAGAACGATATTGCTCCTACTCTTGTTGCAATGGATATGCAACATTTATATGTTACTGATGGAATGGGCGTTAGAACCCTGTCTTTGCGTGAGGGGCTTCGCCTGTTTGGATATCCAGATGATTATAAGCTTGATATTGAAAAGAGCTTAGGTTATGACCTGTTGGGCAATACAGTCGTTGTTCCTGTTATTGCAGAAGTTTCTGGGCGTGTTCTTGATATTTATTGCAGAGAGGAGCCGATAAACGCATGAGATTAACGAGTCAAGAAGTTTATGATAAACTGATTAACGAAGATAGAATTCTTGAATTACAAGGGCAGATTCGATTCTACCTTGGAGATGTAGACATTATTGTTCACCAGAAAGACGTTGTTGGTAACATTATTCAAGAGTGGCTGCAAGGCTGGCTTGATAAACGTGGTATTGAATATGCACCAAGCGAAAACACCCAGATGCCCCCAGACTTTTTTCTTAACCCAGACGATTTAACAAAGAATCTCTTGGAGGTTAAGGCTTTCAACCGAAGCGCATCTCCGGGATTTGATATTGCAGACTTCAGAATGTATGAGGAAGAGATTGTCGATAAGCCGTATATGCTCCATGTTGACTATTTAATTTTCGGATATGATATGGATGAAAACGGAATCGTAACCATTAAAGATTTGTGGCTGAAAAAAGTTTGGGAAATTACCCGCCGAATGAAAGATTGGTCTATCAACCTACAAGTCAAGCAGAATGTGGTACATAAAATTCGTCCCGGTGTCTGGTATAGCACACAAAGAGGTAACTACCCCATGTTCAGACGAATGGAAGATTTTATTTCCGCTATCGAAGAAGCTGTTTATCAAAATCCCAAAACACATGATGTTGCAGGAAGTTGGAAAAGGCAGTTCTTAGCAAGCTATGAACGACATTTTGGGGTTAGACTTAATATTCCTCGATGGTCAGATATTGAAGAATCCTATGACAAGCAATGACGAACAATCAAAGGCGATCAACCGTAAAAAGTTGGTCGCCTTTGATTTGCCCATAAAAGAAATATTTTGCAAATTATCAATCGTTATCGGTAGAATCCCCGTCCGAATCATCCTTTGGCATCAGCTCCAGAATCTTTTTATACCAGAGTTTTTCCTCTCCGTTCTCTCGCAACGCAAACTGACAAAACAGTGTCATTAACTCAAAATATTTTGTTTGGAGTTCTCCCCAATCCTTATTAGAAGAAAATCGAACAGCATTTGTGTTATAAGCAATTTGATTGACGTTATTTCCAATACGGTTCACTTCGTAAATCAACTGCTTTGCCTGGTCTCTATCCATGTGCCACTGCTTACCCGTCAATGCTTCCGCAAGAATCAGTTTTCTTAAATAGTCCGCTTTCGATAAGCCGTACTCAAAAGCATTTTTTGTGAGCATAGCATTTTCCTCTGGAAGCAAAGTAAAACGGAATTGCTCTGTGCGAACTCTATCTTTTTCAGCCATTTATTACTTCTCCTTTCAAAACTTCCTCACCGTGAGGAAATTACAAAATTGTTCGTCAGTGGTTTTAGTTTTGTTGTGCCGTCTGTGGGACAATCATTTTGCCGTTTTGCAAAATGGTACGGGTGGGGGTATTAGGGGGCACTGCCCCAGTGCAACGGCTAACAAGTGGGAAAATGACACGAGTGGGTACATTTCCCCTATGCTTGCTATTGCAAGTATAGGGAGAATAATGGACAACGAGTGGGTACAATTTCCCCATGCTTGCTATATGCAAGTATGAGGGAATGGGTACATTTTCCCCCTGCTTGCTAATAATGTTTTGCTATGAATTTTTAGGGTCGAGTATTGTGTCAAGCTGCGATTTCCACACCATAATATTTTCGATTTCTTTTTCAAAAATATAGGATTCCTTTTGGCGGTTTCGCTCCAAAAATTTTCTCCAATAATAATCAATTTCTTTCTGCAACTCATTGATATACTCTTGCAGTTCGTCCCGTTCCTCAGCGGAATATTCTTCGGTGTCAGCGGTCATTTCCGCCATTTCTTTTTTATTGCTTTCAAGTTCATCCATCAAATCAATATAATCGTCCAAATCCCCCCACAGCAGCAAAAATTTCAGAAATGTATCATCTGAAAACATGGCGAACCAACAACGCTGATACCACTGTTCCGCACACATCCGTTCATCACTTCCGTTGGAATATGTTCCGTCTACTAAATCCCCGATGAAGTTCTCTAACAGTTCTGAAATCGTCAGCCCACCCTCGCCGGATTTTTCAGCAAGGCGTTTCACATCTGCATCGGAAAGATTTACTGTTATGGTTCTTGGTTTTATGGTTTCAATCTCATTTTTTTGTGAACTGTAATCTCTCATTTCGTCTCCTTTGCTTGTAAAATTGATTGATTTAAACCGAGGGCAACGGCAGCAACGGGTACACCGTTGTTTTCGTTAGGATAAGCGGCAGAATTTTGCCGTTGTCCTCGGAAACCCGACTACGGGTAAATTTTCTTCATCATCCTATGAAAAACAACGGTGTTGGCGTAGTACCCGTAGTTATTTGACTTCGATATAGTCAAGAGTTATCCATTTTTTCTTGTTATGGAATGCGCTCACATAAGAAACCCCATAGATCTCTCTCAGCGAATCTTGCGCTGCTTTCAAGCTCTTTGAGAACACAGCCGCACTGTAACTAACAAGAATCGGCTCTCGTGCCTGCAAGATTGTCAGTAGCTCTGTTGCTGTCCCCTCCCAATGGTGCGCTTCTTCTGCCTTGATGAAATTAACGATAGCGTGTAAAAACCGTTCTTTCTCATTGACAACCGATTCGTCACGGGTGAGCTTGTTCCAACGGCAGGATTCTTTGTCAAATTCAAGGGCAAATTCAAAGGCTTCGGTATCACGGTTGGAAATAGTGAGGTTGGCTCTGGTGTCGGTGCGCTTGCTCTTTGTCAGCACCCAGTTCCCGTCCGTTCCTCCTGCCATGCCCTCACTGCCGGAAATCTTGCTGATATCATCATCGTGCTTGCCTTTGTTGGTGTGCGTGAGTGCAAGGATGGTAAGGTCAAATTCCATGCTTATCTGGCGCAGGATGTTGGTAAACTCCACGTCTCCGGCATAGATGTTCTTTACAAACTCATTCCCTCTGATATGTTGGAGCGTATCAATGACTACCAGTTTGATGTTGGGATGCAGCGTTAAGTAATCACGAATATCTTCCTCAACGCCGGAAGTGATGCTGTTTGCCTTTAAGACGAAGTGGATGTTCTCCATCCCCTCATAAGCTTCAAGCATCTCAAAACGGCTCTGTAAGCGTGTTACGGTATCTTCCAGACCGAGATACAAGACCTCGGACTGTATGGCTTGATAGCCCCAGATTTGCCCACCACTGGCAACAGCGTAGGATATCTGCTCGGCAAGCCACGATTTACCAACTTTAGCACCTCCGGCGAGGATAAAGAAACCGTGCGGTAAAATGGTGCTGATGGTGTAATGAAGCGGTGGCAAGTCCATTTCCATCAAGTCTTTTCCGTTGATGGATTCAAAGCGGCTCTCCTTTATTTTTTCTTTTATCGCTTCTTCGGTTCTCATATTTGTAGTCGATTCATTCATTGCGAATACTCCTTTGCGTACTATTGTATTTTGAGATTCGCCATGCTATAATGTAGTATATTGTATTTCATAGCATGGTCTGAGCTTCTGTGTATTTGCCCATACAGAAGCTTTTTTCATGTAAAAAGAAAACCACAACTTCGATAAACGAAATTGTGGTTTAGTGAGTGATATTTTGTAGAGACATCAAGCTATTTGTACAGTTGCGTTTTTAAGTATAAGCCGTGGTAACCAGTTTTAATCGGCTTGATGTCTCTATAATCGTCACGGAGAAAATACAGAAACCGGGTACTAACGTCACGAATCCGTTACAAAACGGATAACCCGGAAGCCTTGATTTGCCTCCTAAGCGTGGGGTCGGAGGTTCAAATCCTCTTATGGACGCCAGTGAACAA